>OGYF01000469.1_pt1 | contig 42093 bp, 34 predicted proteins | sample 1576451 | NCBI WGS metagenome assembly OGYF01 (sample SAMEA3541505, study PRJEB24748) | human gut metagenome | biome: human gut; feature: human-associated habitat; material: faeces | place: China | collected 2012
GTTCATTGAATCGCCTTGGATAGCTTGATTGCGGTATAATGAACCCATCGATTATGATAGAGGCGTTGCCGAGAGGAAGGGTTCATTGAATCGCCTTGGATAGCTTGATTGCGGTATAATGAACCCATCGATTATATCGGAGGCCGCGCTTAATGCAGGCCGTCGAGGCTACAATCCCCATGCGGCCGTACGCTGCCACACTTGTTGCGGTGAAAAACAGCGCATGCTGTATTCTACAGAGAAAAGCACAAATTCTACAACAGAATTTGTTAAAATGGTTGTAGAATCGCAAAAATAAATCGGAATTTACAGCATATCCGCCTTTGTACCGTCAATCAAGCTGTTTTTCTTCCTAAAATGTTGTAGAATCAGTACAAAGGGCTAAGAAAATACAGCATGCGGCCGTACGGTAGCAGAGCCGGCAATTTACGACAGTAGAAACAGCGATCTGCGGCGACCACCGAGGGTACCGCCGAGAGGAAGGGTTCATTGAACCACCGCTGCATGTCTGATTCGTGGTATAATAACCTTGCGGCGTTGACACCGGCAGCGGCGCATCAGATTGAAGGGGCTATAAGTTCCGTCGAGTGCGCAAGGGCATGAGACAAATAAACCACCTGTTTTACGGGTGGCGCCGATTAAAATAAACTTATGAAAACAGGTAAAAAAGATGAATAGATTTAAAGTACACGCTCCGTTTGAAATGACAGGAGATCAGCCCAAAGCCGTAGAGACGCTGGCGCAGGGCATAATCGACGGCAAAAAAAGCCAGACTCTCATGGGTGTAACCGGCTCCGGCAAGACATTCACCATGGCGAAGATTATAGAGAAAGTACAAAAACCGACTCTTATCATCAGTCACAATAAGACTTTGGCTGCCCAGCTCCACGGAGAATTTAAGGAGTTTTTTCCGGAAAATGCGGTGGAGTATTTCGTCAGTTATTATGATTATTATCAACCGGAAGCCTATGTGCCTTCTACGGACACATATATAGAAAAAGATTCTCAGATCAACGATGAGATAGACAAGCTGAGACATTCGGCGACGGCTTCACTGGCGGAGAGAAGAGACGTGATAATAGTAGCCAGCGTCTCGTGCATATATGGACTTGGAAGCCCTTTCGACTATGAAAACCAGATGCTATCTCTCAGGCCGGGCATGGAAAAGAGCCGGAGAGATATATTGAGGAAACTTGTGGACATCCAGTACACTCGAAACGACTTATCCTTTGAAAGAGGATCTTTTAGAGTCCGCGGCGATATAATCGACATATATCCTGCGGGGGCTGAATCGGCAGTCAGAGTGGAACTCTTCGGAGATGAGATAGATTCTATAAAAGAGATGAATCCGGTGACGGGAGAGATAACAGGACTTAGAGAGCATGTGGCCGTATATCCGGCCTCACATTATGTCACTTCTCCGGAGAACATGGAAAAAGCTATAAAGACCATAGATGAGGAACTTCAGGAGAGAGTGCAGTGGTTCAAGGACAGAGGAAAACTGCTGGAGGCTCAGAGAATAGAGCAGAGGACCAGATACGATCTTGAAATGCTCAGAGAGATAGGAAGCTGCAAGGGAATAGAGAATTACTCCAGGCACCTCAACGGGCTGCCGGCAGGCACCAGACCTTATACCCTGATAGACTATTTCCCTGAAGATTTTCTCATAATGATAGATGAATCCCACGTCATGCTCCCTCAGCTGAGGGCGATGTACGAAGGCGACCGGTCAAGAAAATCTTCTTTAGTGGAGTACGGATTCAGGCTTCCGTCGGCTCTGGATAACAGACCGCTCAAGTTCGATGAATTCAACGCACTGGTAAATCAGATAATGTACGTGAGCGCTACTCCGGCGCCTTACGAAAGACAGCAATCCGGCGGTATCAGCGCCGAGCAGATAATAAGGCCTACAGGGCTTCTGGATCCGCCTATAGAAGTGGTTCCGACAGAGGGACAGATCGACCATCTGATAGGTGAAATAAGAAAGGTGACAGACAGGGGAGAGAGAGTATTTGTCACTACACTTACAAAGAAGATGGCCGAGAGTCTGACCGACTATTTAAAAGGCGTGGATATAAGAGTCAGATATCTTCATTCAGAAGTAGATACTCTGGAGAGAATGGAGATAATCAGAGATCTGAGAATGGGAGTTTTCGACGTGCTGGTAGGCATAAACCTGCTCAGGGAAGGGCTGGATATTCCTGAAGTCTCGCTCGTCGCCATACTGGATGCTGACAAAGAGGGCTTCCTGAGAACTGAGACGTCGCTGATACAGACTATAGGAAGAGCTGCCAGAAACGCCGGAGGCAAAGTCATAATGTATGCCGACAAAATAAGCAAAGCTATGGCTTTAGCCATCGAAGAGACAGACAGAAGAAGACAGATACAGGAGGAATACAATAAAGCTCATGACATAACTCCGACTTCTGTCAGGAAGTCTATAAGATCAGTAATAGAAGCGACTCATGCGGCAGAAGATGAAGAGACCTACAGAGGCAAGAAAGCCAGTGAGATGACTAAAAAAGAGCTGACAGAATATATAAAGAAGATGGAGAACGAGATGAAGCAGGCAGCTAAAGACCTGCAGTTTGAAAGAGCTGCCAGCCTCCGCGACCAGATATTTGAATATAAGACAAAACTGTAGGTATCCTGTAAGGCGCATGCAGCGCCTTACAGGGTCGCGAAAGGAGATAATAAATGGCAAAAGACATAGTCATAAAAGGCGCCAACGAGAACAACTTGAAAAATATAGACGTGACTATACCCAGAGACCGTTTTGTCGTACTGACGGGGCTCTCGGGATCGGGCAAATCATCTCTGGCCTTTGATACTATATATGCAGAGGGCCAGAGGAGATATATGGAGAGCCTTTCTTCGTATGCCAGACAATTTCTGGGGCAGATGGAGAAACCGGATGTAGAATATATAGAGGGTCTCTCTCCGGCGATCTCTATAGATCAGAAGACCACTAACCGCAACCCCAGATCCACCGTGGGAACGGTGACGGAGATCCACGACTACCTCAGACTATTATATGCCAGGATAGGAAAACCGCACTGCCCTATATGCGGAAAGCCTATAACCAGCCAGTCGGTAGACCAGATTGTAGATACAATAATGGACTTTCAGGAAGGAACTAAACTGCTGATCCTGGCGCCGGTGATCAGAGGCCGCAAAGGTACTCATGAAAAGATACTGGAGAAGATAAAAAAAGAGGGATTCAGCCGCGTCAAGGTTGACGGAGAGATAAAAGTCCTGGGTGAAGATGAGATAAAGCTTGAAAAGACATTTAAGCATAACATAGAGATAGTTGTAGACAGAATAGTCGTAAAACCGGGTCAGGAGAGCAGAATCTCAGAGGCCTGTGAACTGGCCATGGCTCATGGCGAGGGACTGGTAAATGTCGTGGGAGATTTTTACGATTGGCATTACGAGCGAACTTTCAGCAGCAAGCTGGCTTGTCCGGATCACGGTGTGAGTATTGAAGAACTGGAGCCCAGGATGTTCTCTTTTAACGCACCTTTCGGAGCATGTCCTGTATGCAGTGGCATAGGATATACGCAGAAGCTGAATCCCAGCAAGATAGTCAACGAGGAACTCAGTATTCCGGACGGAGCTTTGGCCATAGTCTTCGGCTCCATGGAGTTCAGCGGATTCTACCGCCAGATGGTCAACGCCCTGGCTGAAGATCACGGGGTGGATATAAATAAACCTCTCAAGGATTTGCCGGAAAAATTCAGACAGGAGTTGCTGTACGGAACGGGAGACAGACATTTAAAGTATTATTATACCAGCAGAAATACGGGAAGCAAGTCTCTTCAGGACAGGCCTTTCGAGGGAGTCGTCAACAACATCGAGAGAAGATACAGAGAAACTTCTTCTGAATATTTCAAGAAGAGGATGGAGGAATACATGACGATAGACCTCTGTCCGGAGTGTCACGGCAAGAGATTCAAACCTGAGATACTGGCGGTAACAGTGGGAGATAAGAATATCGCTCAGTTTTCCGATATGTCCATAAGAGACGCACTGACCTTTGTAGAAGGACTTGCGCTGTCAGAAAAAGACAGAGCCATAGCATACCAGATTCTCAAGGAGATAAAAGCCAGACTCAGATTCCTGATAGACGTGGGTCTTGATTATCTCACGCTGAGCAGGTCAGCAGGCACACTGTCGGGAGGAGAATCCCAGAGAATACGTCTGGCGACGCAGATAGGCTCAAGCCTTGTGGGTGTTCTCTATATATTGGACGAACCCAGCATAGGACTTCACCAGAAGGATAACGAAAAGCTGCTGGCTACACTTCGTCACCTCACCGACATAGGAAATACTCTCGTAGTAGTAGAGCATGATGAGGATACCATGTATGCGGCCGATCACATCGTAGATATAGGCCCGGGGGCCGGCATAAACGGAGGAGAGCTGGTGGCGCAGGGCAGTGTGGACGATATAAAGGCCTGCAGAGAATCTATAACAGGACAGTATCTTTCAGGTGAAAAGAAGATAGAAGTGCCTGAAAAGAGGAGAGAGGGAAACGGCAAGTCTCTGATAATCAAAGGCGCCAGACAAAATAATCTGAAAGGCATAGACGTGGAAATTCCGCTGGGAAAGCTAATATGCGTTACCGGAGTCTCGGGATCGGGCAAGAGCAGCCTGGTGAACGAGGTCCTTTATAAAGGAGTGTCCCATATCACCAATAAAACCCTTGAAGAAGCGGGAGACCATGACGAAATCCTCGGAATTGAAAATATAGATAAAGTGATCGATATAGACCAGTCCCCGATAGGCAGAACGCCCAGATCTAATCCGGCTACTTATACAGGGATGTTCACCGCTATAAGGGATCTGTTTGCGGGACTGCCGGAAGCTAAGATGAGAGGGTTCGGAAAGGGAAGATTCAGCTTCAATGTAAAAGGTGGGCGTTGCGAAGCATGCAGCGGTGATGGTATAATAAAGATAGAGATGCATTTTCTTCCTGACGTATATGTCCCATGCGAAGTCTGCAAGGGGCGCAGATACAACAGAGAAACTTTAGAAGTCAAATATAAAGGCAAGAATATCTTCGATGTGCTTGACATGAGCGTCACAGAAGCGGTAGAATTTTTCAAGAACCTTCCGAGCATAGCAAGACCTCTCAAAACATTAGATGAAGTAGGACTTGGATATATAAAGCTGGGACAGCCTTCGACGCAGCTATCCGGAGGAGAGGCTCAGAGGGTTAAATTGGCTACGGAACTTTCAAAGCGAAGCACCGGCAAGACGCTGTATATATTGGACGAGCCTACCACAGGTCTTCATTTTGCCGACGTAGATAAACTCATATCCGTTTTGGATAAACTTGTAGAAGCAGGAAACACAGTAGTAGTAATAGAACACAATTTAGACGTTATCAAGCGAGCCGACCATATAATCGATCTGGGACCCGACGGCGGAGACAGAGGCGGCAGCATTGTAACTACGGGAACTCCTGAGGAAGTGGCAAAATGTAAAAAATCTTACACCGGACAGTTCCTCAAGAAACTTCTCAAATAAAAACGGCGGATAAAAAAGCCGCCTTAAAATCACACGGAGGAAATCCAAATGGAAAACAAAATGAATCTGACCATGCTGACAGACTTTTATGAGCTCACCATGGCCAACGGCTATTTTGAGACAGGTATGGCAGATGATATCGCCTATTTCGATATGTTCTTCAGGCGAGTGCCCGACGGCGGGGGATATGCGATCATGGCCGGAGTAGAGCAGATGATCGACTATCTGAGGAATCTCAAGTTTACCGATGAGGATATCGAGTATCTGAGAGGTAAAAACCTTTTCTGCGAAGATTTTTTGCAGTATCTCAGAGAATTTAAGTTCCAGTGCGACGTATGGGCAGTTCCGGAAGGAACTCCGATATTCCCTCACGAGCCTATCGTCACCGTCAGAGGACCGGTGATACAGGCTCAGTTCATAGAAACCATGATATTGTTGACTATCAATCATCAGAGCCTGATCGCCACTAAAGCCAACCGCATAGTGAGGGCGGCCAAGGGCAGAGGCGTGATGGAGTTCGGCACGAGAAGAGCCCACGGCGCCGAGGCAGCCATATTCGGAGCCAGGGCTGCATATATAGGAGGATGTGTCGGTACGGCCTGCGCCATAGCAGACAGAGATTACGGCATATCGGCTCTGGGCACCATGGCTCACAGCTGGGTACAGATGTATCCGGACGAGTATTCGGCATTCAAGAAATATGCTGAGATATATCCTGACAACTGCACCCTTCTGGTAGACACGTATAACGTTCTCAAGTCCGGAGTTCCTGCGGCTATAAAAGTCTTTAAAGAGATGAAGCCGGCCAGGATGGGCATAAGAATAGATTCCGGGGACGTGGCATATCTGACCAAGAGAGCCCGCAAGATGCTGGACGAGGCAGGCCTCGAGGAGTGCCAGATAGTGGTTTCCAATTCTCTGGATGAATACATAATAAGAGATGTAATTCTGGAGGGCGCCTGCATAGATTCTTTCGGCGTGGGTGAGAGACTGATAACAGCCAAGTCGGAGCCTGTCTTCGGAGGCGTATATAAGCTGGTAGCTCTTGAGACCGACGGAAGGCTGACTCCTAAGATAAAGATTTCCGAAAATGTTGAAAAGATAACTAATCCGGGATTTAAGCATGTGTTCAGGCTTTATGACAAGAAGACCGGAAAGGCCAGAGGCGACGTCATAACCGTTGCTGACGAGACGGTACCTGAGTTGGCCGAATATGAGATATTCGATCCCAACGCCGTATGGAAGAGGACTAAGATAAGAGATTATTACGTCCGCAACCTGAGAGTCCAGATCTTCGATAAGGGAAGGTGCATTTATGAAAGCCCAGGTGTGGATGAGATAAGAGATTACTGCAAGGCTCAGATGGAGACCATGTGGGACGAAACTCTCCGTTTCGAAAACCCGCAGACGTATTATGTAGACTTGTCTCAGAAGCTTTGGGATGTGAAAAACAGCCTTCTGTCAGAATTTGCCGCAAAATAGTAATAAATAATTAAGATTTTGTTAATGCACTCTGAACGTTACTGTGGTAAAATGATATTGTAGAAAAGAACATGAGCAAGTTTGGAGATTCGTCATGAAGAGCATTTATATTTTACTGACAAAGAGCACGACTATATGTTCAAAAATAGTTTACCTTGCAACGAGGAGTGAGTTTACCCACGCTGCGATTTCACTGGACAGTAGTTTTAATGAACTTTATACCTTCGGGAGAAAATACAGTAGGCTTATGCTTCCTGCAGGTTTTGCGATTGAGAGCGTATATAACGGTATACTGGGTTCTTCCGATAATATGAAATGCGCTGTCTATGAACTGAAGATCAGCGACAAGGTATACGGAAATCTTGTCAGAATACTCAATTACTTTGAACTTAACAGGGCGCGGTACAGATACAGCATAGTGGGATTGCCCATGTGCAAGTTTAAGAAAGTGTATGAGAGAGAAGATTACTTTTTCTGTTCCCAGTTTGTCTACCACGCTTTAAGCGAATCGGGAGCCATAGCTAAGAATTCCGAGCCGTCTCTGGTGGGGCCGATGGATCTGTCTCTGCTCCCTGAAGCGACGGAGGTCTTTAAGGGAGAGATAAGATCGCTGAGAGTCAACGGACTTGCTCTTTCGAGCATGGCGACATGATTTTATGATTTTAATATGAACAAAAATAGGGCGCCACGCCGGAAGATGTGTGTTTAACACGGGTTACCGGATGCGCCCTTTTGTTTTGACTTAATCTTGGGACGGTCACATGGAACCTGAGCAGCCCAGAACATTTTTGATCTTATGCTGCACCATGGACTTTATGGCCTGCCTTCCCGGGCCGAGGTACTTACGAGGATCAAATTCGGCAGGATTTTCTGCTAAGAATTTTCTTACTTCTGCCGTGAGGGCAAGACGAAGATCTGTATCTATATTGACCTTGCATATGCCGTATTTAGTGGATTCTCTTATCATATCCTCCGGAACGCCGCGGGCTCCCGGAATATCGCCTCCGTATTGATTGCACTTGTCTACGAATTCCTTAAGTACAGTAGAGGCTCCATGGAGAACCAGCGGAGTTTCAGGTATCAATCCATGTATAGTCTTGAGTCTTTCAAAGTCGAGATAGGGATCGCCTTTAAATTTATATGCTCCGTGGCTGGTACCGATAGCAATAGCCAGAGAATCTACGCCTGTTCTCTCGACGAATTCGGCGGCCTCGTCAGGATCAGTAAAGGTAGCCGAGCGCGCATCCACCTTGACGTCGTCTTCTACTCCAGCCAGTTTGCCCAGCTCTGCCTCTACCACTACGCCGTGAGCGTGAGCGTAGTCCACCACTTCTTTTGTGAGTCTGATGTTCTCTTCAAAAGGATGTTTTGATCCGTCTATCATGACTGATGTAAATCCGTCGTCCACACATTTTTTGCATATATCGAAATCCTCACCGTGATCAAGGTGAAGAGCGATATCCAGTCCCGTGTCTTCGATGGCTGCCTCTACCAGCTTGAGCAGGTAAGCAGGCTTGGCGTACTTGCGGGCGCCGGCCGATACCTGAAGGATCAGAGCCGAATTTTCTTCCTGAGCAGCTTCTACGATACCTTGTATTATTTCCATATTATTTACATTGAAAGCTCCTATAGCGTAATCAGATCTCAGAGCCTTTGCAAACATTTCTCTTGTGGTTACTAATGCCATTTTTAACCTCCGATAATATATTCAGACATCGTGACTAACATCAGATACCCTGACTTTTTGGTTCAAGGAGCAGGACATCTGATCAACCGTCTGAAAGTTATAGATAAATTTAATATATTATACACCAACGAAGGAAAGATTAAAAGATGTCATTTTCATTTTCATCCCCGAACAGGGAACTCATATCGAACTTTGAACTGCCGCCCGAGCCTGCTCCTCCTGTGAAAGCGGCCATCAGAGGTCCTATATTTTCGATTATTCCGCTCAAGTCAGGCATAGCTTTGCCGAAGAGTTCGCCGGGAGGCGGAAGCTTCGGAGGAGGGGGCGGATTGAGGACCATCTGCCCCAGATTATCCATTCTGTTCATGATATCCGTCATCTTGTGAAGATCCTTGAGAATACTGCCGAGCTCAAAGGCTTTTATGGGAAGGCCTCCTCCTAAAGGAGCCGGAGGCCTTTGACGGCCCTGAGAACTTCCGCCTCCGAGTATGTCTCCAAGACCGCCCTGCCCTGATGCGGCCGCAATTAAAAGGACGGCGGCTACTCCTATGATCCCCGAATTATTAGCCATATGTAAACCTCCTGATTGACCCGTTGTAGATTAAAGGTATGTTCCATAATATGAAATTTTGACTGCCGTCGTGCATAGATTGTAATAGAAAGCACAAATAGGAGGTTGATTTATGGAATTAAATGAAAAGATGATAGGGGAGATAGCAGGTCAGCTGGGTATATCCAGCGGAAAAAATATGGGCAGAGACGCTCTGTCTTATCTGTCGTCAAAGAGCGACGCAGAGCTGGAGAGAGAGATACTGAAGATCAAGCAGCAGCTGAAGGCAAATAACGTTACCTACGATAAACAGATGGAAATGCTCAGAAATATCGCGCCTATGATGGATAAAAGCCAGAGAGTTAGGCTGCAGAGAGTCATAGAACTTCTCAGCAGATAAGGGATTAAAAAGGGTGTCTCTCATTTATGAGAGACACCCTGAATATTGCTGTCACGAAAGAATCAGCTCCAGTTCACTGCCCTAGCTATATCCGTTTTGGCGGATCCTTTGGTGAAGGTGAAGGTGCCGGCGCTCACTTTCTGGTGATCCAGGCCTGCGCTTGTACAAGCTGACTGGTAATCGGCGTAATCGTCGAACAATCCTGCTGCGACGAGGCATTCGACCGCTTCAGCTGCGCTGGAACCGCTTACTTTAACCTCGACGTCTCTGGAAAGAACTCCGTTTGACCACAGCGCCGAAGTATCGCCTGTGTCTGCCTGGCTGTTGTCTGGCCCGTCGCCGTCTTGAGCATCCTGATCAGAAGAACCCTGATCAGAGGTATCACCTGCGGCCGGATCCTCGGCCTGGCCTTCATCTGCGGCGCTGTCCAGTTCAGTGGATGTAGACTCGGTATCGGAGATCAGAGTCTTAGGATACTCCATTATAGCTTCCATTCTCCAGATGATGAGGAGAGAAGCTACCACCAAGATCAATAATGCTATAATTATGTCATTTTTGTCGTATAAGAAGTCTTTAAATTTTTTCATAATCTCCTCCCGAAACTTTACACGTACATTTTATCAGATAAATGCTTTTTTCTCAAGGAGTTTTGGTGTATAATATGTGACATGATAAAAATAACTATAGGAGAAAATCAAGGAAATCAGCGGCTCGACAGATTTCTCAAGAAATATTTTCCAGAGGCTTCTCTGAGCCATATATACAGGCTCATAAGAAAAGATGTGAAAATCAACGGAAAGAGAAAAAGGCCCGAGACGCTGATAGAGACCGGAGATCAGCTAATCCTTTATATGGCTGAAGAAGAAGCTTCGCTCCTCAGAGGCGGTAGCCGCAGAACGGAAAAGAAACCTTCTGCTAAGAAGCAGTTTTCCGTCGTCTACGAGGACAGTCAGATCCTCATAGCTGACAAGCCGCTTGGACTTCTTACGCACGGCGATTATAGAGAAAAGAAGAATCACCTTGCCAATCAGGTCGTTTCTTATCTTATAGAAAAGGGCGATTATGATCCCCGAACAGAAAAAACTTTTGTCCCTTCTCCTGCCAACAGACTGGACAGAAATACTACAGGACTGGTTCTCTTCGGTAAGACCTTAGCTTCTCTGCAGGAGCTCAACCGAATGCTCAGAGAAAGAGACGGTATAGAGAAACTGTACATGACTATAGCGACAGGCAAAATAGATTATCCTTTAAAACTAAAGGATACTATGACCAAAGACGTCTCGCGCAATCTGGTATCTGCAGGGGACGATACAGGAAAGATAATGGAAACCGATATAGTTCCCATAGAAGTATCAGAAGGCAGATACAGTTATACGCTGGCTGCGGCTAACATACATACGGGGAGGACTCACCAGATACGCGTTCAGTTGGCGGGAGCGGGTTTTCCGATAATAGGAGACTCCAAGTACGGAAATGACGCGGTGAACAGATACGTCAAGGAAAAATACGGACTTACCACTCAGCTGCTGCATGCGTACAAGCTCAGGTTCGGCCTGTGCAGAGAAGACGGACCGCTTAGCTATCTCAGCGGCCGGGAGTTTGAATGCAGTCTTCCGGAGCGGTTCCAGAGAATAAAAAAGGATATATTCGGCTAAAATTAACTTGTGGAGAAAATAAATGAAAGAAGCCTGGGGATGGATAAGAGATATTGCTATAGCAGTCGTAATAGCGGCAGTGCTGCTGTTCTTTTTTAAACCTATAATAATACAACAAGAGTCTATGCAGCCTAATTTTTATTCCAAAGATTATGTCATAGTGAGCAAACAGGCATATAAACTGTTTGGGGATATGGAGAGGGGCGATATCATCGTCTTTAAGTCCTCTCTGCTTGATGACAACGGCAAGCCCAAGTATCTCATCAAGAGGATAATAGGGCTTCCGGGCGATACTATTGCGATAGAAGACGGATACGTCATACTTAACGGCCAGACTATCCAGGAGCCGTATGTGGCAGAGCAGGGAATGTCCGGCGAGATGGAAGAGATAACTGTAGAAGAGGGAAAGCTCTTCGTCATGGGCGATAACAGATATGTGAGTCAGGACAGCCGCTCTCCTGCCGTAGGTCAGATAGATGAAGATACCGTCTTAGGGAAAGTGGTCCTGAGGATATTCCCTTTCAATAGTATCGAATATTTCGGATAAAAAATATGACCGGCGCGGGCTGAAGCTTACCTCAATAGTAAGCGCAAGGATATTTCAGGTCTTTACCGGCACGGCAATAATCTTCTGCTGAACTTTTGCGAAGCCGAGTCCTATATTGAAAAAAACTCAGACGTCCCGGGCGAACTCTGAGGTGAAAGATGAAAAAATTTTTTCTGACCTTGACCGCGGCCCTGCTGGGCATATGTTTAGCGGTATTGGTACATTGCAGTTTCATGCTTGTGGAAGCGGGAAGCGGATCTATGCTTCCGTCTATAGCTCCCGGACAAAAGGCTCTGATATACCTTCTGGCCGACACAGATGATGTGGCGGAGGGAGATATAGTAGCATACAGACAGCCTTACTACGTTGTGGACGGTGACAACGGAGTTTTGATGAGAAGAGTAGAAAGAGTCCTTCAGGATGAGATGGTATTATCCTGCGATGCCAATCTGATCGAAGATCAGGAGACCACCGTCAGGAAAGAGGATATTTTGGGTAAAGTCATACTGTTTTAAGATGAGGAGCGGGCGCTTCTCAGATTCGTATTGCGGAGATGAAAACAGATGATATGTAAGAATCAGGAGTTTATGATGTCAAAAAGAGAACGAAAACTTGTGGCAGGCAATAAAAAGGCAAGACACGATTATTTTATAGAAGAAACTTACGAGGCGGGAATAGTCCTCACGGGAACTGAAATAAAGTCTGTGAGGCAGGGGAAGGTCAGCATAAAGGAGAGCTATGCAAAGATAGAAAAGGGCGAGGTCTTCATATATGGTATGAACATAAGCCCTTATGAACAGGGCAACCGATTCAACGTGGATTCCCTCAGGCCGAGAAAGCTGCTTCTTCATAAGAGAGAAATCAGCAAGCTCATAGGATATACCACCATGAAGGGTCTGACTGTGGTACCCCTTGAGATGTACATAAATGAGGACGGAAGGGCAAAGATCCAGATAGCGGTGGCCCGGGGAAAGAAAAACTATGATAAGCGCGAGTCTATCGCTAAGAGAGACGCCGCAAGGGACATAGACCGGAAGATGAAAGAAAGGTTTTGATGATGAAGAAGTTTGTGATAGAAAAGGACTTTTTTGAAATTTTCCCGGACGCCCACATAGGAGTACTGATATGCAGGGGAATAGATAATAGAGTCAGAGATCCGGAAAAGTACGCCAGGTATCTTGAAGAGTCATCTTCGGAAGCGCTTAAATATATACAGGACCCTGAATTTACTCAGAACCCTGTGATAAGGCAGTGGAGAGACGCTTTCTATAAATTTAAGACCAAGAAAGGCGCCAGATGCTCTATTGAAGCGCTCCTTAAGTGTATTTCAAAAGGCGGTCAGATAGGTACGATAAATCCTCTTGTGGATATCTATAATGGTGTTTCCCTCAAGTATGGCGTGCCTGTAGGAGGCGAGGATATGGACAAGTTTGTCGGCGATAACAGACTGACTGTGGCCGCAGGCGACGAAGAGTTCGTAACTTTGGGAAGCGACAAAAGCGAGCCGCCATATGCCGGGGAAGTAGTATATAAAGATGACGCAGGCGCCATATGCAGATGTTTTAACTGGCGGGAATCAGTCAGAACCATGCTTACGGAAGATACAAAGAATGTCTTTATGTGTATAGAAACCATAAGCGGCCGGGAGTATCAGAAATTAAATGAGGCGCTAAATCAGCTTAAGAGACTTATAGAGACAGAACTTTCGGGAGAATGTACCGGGCATATACTCAACAGTGCGAACTCCGAGGTCGTGATTGACGAATAAAGGCGATAGAGACATGTTGCAAAATCATGCGTTTTGTTGTAATATATCTATATACACCGTGGGGGTGTAAAGGTTTCGACGGGGGTGTGGAACCGAGATAAGCGAGCGGTAGTTTGCCAGTCTACCTAAAAAAGGCACGTTAAATATAAACGCTAAAAAGAACAACAATTTCGCACCAATGGCTCTGGCTGCTTAGTCAGTCATAAGCTGTGCGTGTCGGCTCAGGTTTACCTGTAGGCCTTGAAGTCCGGCATCGAATATACAGGAAAACTCTGTGCGAGTTCCCGGTAGCACAGGGGAACAACGGGATAGCTTAGGCTTGTGTCTGTCAATGGACGCTGGCTGAAGCGAAGTAAAAAAACATTGACTGCGCTCGGAGAAAGTTTCGCGGAAATGCTTTCGGACGCGAGTTCGACTCTCGCCATCTCCACCATGAAAATAAAAATAGGCCGATAGGCCTATTTTTGTTTTCACAGACAGGAAAGAGAGAGTCGGACTCGCGTAGCGAGTGAGAAGCTCTCGCTGAAGCCCTAGCCCGGCCGATGGCCAGGCGCAAGCCGAAGACAGAGCATCGGTTTGCTGTAAACCTTTTATAACGTTCAATGAAAACGCCCAGAAGTATCGACATTCTCGGTACTGAGCCTTTTTTGCTTCTTTGCGAGATTTTTTTCCTTTCAAGTCTCGGCTTCCTTAAAATACAGAGGCTTTGCGAGAATTTTTGACCATCATATAGGGGTCAAGGGCGGCTGACGGCTTATTTCTCACTGTTTTTTGCCTAAATAGTCCCGTAAACAGCCTTAAATTACATTTTACAGAGAACGAGCCATCAAAAACTCTCGCAAAGCCTTTGATTTTAGAAAAAACCGGGACTTCTGCCCTGCACCCACCCTCTTCCAAAAAGCGTCTATTTTAGTCTTCGCTTTTAGAGGTACAGGCAGGCGAAGACAGAGATGACATTGTTTTAACAATGTATACAATGTACATCAGAATATTATGTTGACAAAAATTTGCGGGGGGGGGCATAATGTTTTAACAAAGGCTGAGATCTCCTCTCCTCCATAGAGGGAAGGTTTCCTTTCAGACTTTTGACGGTAAGTAATAATTCCATGTCAGACCCCTGAAGCGCAAAACTATATCGGTGTCTGTTTCACCGGATGCGGCTTTCCTGCCGCCTGAAGCTACTTGAGATGACTGTTTTGCTCCGTCGCTTGCTTTGCCTGCGGGGAAAAAGGCAAGTGATAGCGTTTCGCTTCATCCCTGCCGCCTGAGACGTCTGCTTTGACAGTAAATTGCCTGACGGCTCTTCGGGCGAAAGGCAAGCGAACCTGCCCGGAGCTTTGCTCCGGCTTTAATATATAAATAAATAACATCATCACCGGTAGTGGAGGGAGGTAATCTAATTGACCGAATATTTATCTTTGGTTTTCCTGTACAACAGGGCGAGCTATAAAAAGATCTTACTTGTTCTGGGCGTCATTCCGCTGAGCTTTCTGGTAATTTTCTTATTGCGGATCGGCGATCCCTATGAGGCAGGTTCTGAGATGCTCATGGAACGAGCTTTTGGCGGAGTGTGGGCCGTCATAATTTTTATCGCAGTGAACCTGCTTGGACTGATGTCCGTGGCTAATTCACTGAATGGGAGAAAAGCTTTGAAAGCGACCCATGCGACTACCGGATATACGATAAGAAGACTGCGGCTTTCGCCGGTTTCATCTTATCTTACTGTCTTTTTCTACTATCTTGCCGTGATTCTGATACTCTGGGGCCTTGCGATAGCGTCCTTATATGTGATCGGAAAGGTGGGGTTGACTATGGCGGGAGCTGCCGGGATAGATACTAAGCTTGCCCTTGGCCTTTTGAGGACCGATATAGGGCATGCGTTGATTCCTATTGCGCACCCTGCGCTGATAATCTTTGACATAGCTTCCATACTGGCTTTGGCAGGGGAGTGCGCCAAGTCATGTTATTTAAGCTGGCATAACGGAAGACCGTCGGCGGGGGTGATATTGGTACTGGTTCCCATGTTTCTTGTCTGGATCAATATCCTTGAAGATACTTACATATTTATGGCTACGATAATAATTGTTGTCTATACTGCTATTTCCTTTGGAGATGTGATCTTCAGGGAGAAACGCCCCAAGGGTGATCCTTTTAAGGCCAACCAATATGCAGGCATCATGGATATGGATGACTTTGAATTCGATGACAGTGTTTATGCGCCTGAGGTGAACAGCCTCGTGGAAGTTTACGGTATAGACTCTCCTGAAAAATCCGTTCAGCAGTTATACGGCAGAGAGACAGACAACGCAGAGAAAAAAGGCGTCAGGAAGATCGATCTGGGGCGTATCAGGCGCAGATTCATGCCTCTTGGTATAAATCTGGAGAGGGCAAATACCTTATTCGGAGCCTGGATTTTCATAGGTATCGCAGCACATCTTATCTTTTATTTCAAATTCATCACTCATTTAAAAGAGATAGATACCAGCATAAAGGGCATATCGATAGCTTCCGGAGTTGAAATGCCTTACTTCTGGGAACTGCAGGAACATTCCTATTACGGATACATTATCGGAATACTGATGGTAGTTTTCCTCCAGGCGTACTGGAACTACGAATATTATAATAAAAAGACAAAGAGCGTATATGTAATGAAGAGGTTGCCTGACAGAAAGGAATACCTGAAGACAATTTGGATAGCGCCGATAATACAAGGCTGCTGCATAGCGATGATAATGATCGTGAATATAGTGATCGATTTATGTGTGTATTTAGTCGCAACACCGGAGATTGCGCTTCATGCTGATTATATGGCGCATATTTTACCATTTTAGGAGGGCGTAAGATGATTGAGGTCAAAAATGTATCTAAGAAGTATAAAGAAAAGGTTGCCCTTTCCGGCTGCAATATTCAAATCCCCAGAGGGCAGATAATAGGTCTCTTTGGTTCTAACGGAGCAGGCAAGACTACCTTGATGAAATGTATAATGGGATTTCTGACTTTCGAGGGGGAAATAACGCTGGACGGAAAAAAGATAGATCAGAGCAACATATCCAGATTGTCTTTTGCCACAGGAGACCACTCCTTCTTTCCGTCTATCACTGCAGACGATCATAAATGGTTTTACAAAATGCACTTCCCGATGTTCAATGAAAAGAGATACGACGCCCTGATGGAATTCTTCGAACTTCCTACCAGAAAAAAGATAAGCGAATTCAGTTTAGGGCAGCAAAATCAGTTTGAAGTAGTATTAGCCATAAGCCAGGGGGCCGATTATGTGTTCATGGATGAACCTTTTGCCGGCAACGATGTGTTCAACAGGGAAGACTTTTACGAGGTTCTGGTGAGCGTATTGAACAAAGATGAGACAGTGATCATCTCTACTCATCTGATTGAAGAAATCGCGGATTATATCACAAGAGCCATACTCATAAGAAAAAGTGAAATCATAGACGACCTGAGCGTAGCCGACATAGAAGCCTCCGGAAAATCTCTAATTGAGATCGTAAAAGAAAAATATAATTACAGGCAGGATAGGATCAGAAAAGCCGTAGACCAGATGAAATAACGCTGAGAGAAATAGTATAAATATAAAAGGAGAGGCTAGTCATGATGAAAAAATCTGTTATCATATTTGTGACGGCGGCGGTTCTTTCGGTCGGGATTACTGTTTACGGCTGGATATTTGTGGACAGCCAGATCGGCGGCGTCGTGCTTACGGAGGAAACCATTGCGGGGGACAGGGACACCGCTGACGGACTGACGGTAGGTTTCAGGGCTGATTCCATGGAGAACCTTCACTGGATAAACAGCTTTGACTACAGCAGTGATGAGACAAAATCATATTTTAAAAGAGGTGAAATGGCAAAGAAGACCGATACCTGCGTTTACGACGATATTCGTTTCACGGGGTGGTCTCAGGTTCCTTACTATACTCAGCTGAAATATGGAAATCTGAAAGGACTGCAGGAGAAAGAGATTCAGGCTTTCTACGACGAGATACAAGGAAAGGTCATGGATAGCGGATCTGAGGAAGAGGGAAAGATAAGGCTCAAGGATTATCTGGATTTTTATCCTGTGAGTTTTCAGTTTCAGTTCGGCACCAAGATATATGATTCAGACAACGCATTGACGGGGCTTAAAGTTTATGACGAAAGAAATATGCTCGATTCGGAAGGCGTCACCGCCTATGATGACGATGTAGAGTTGTACACGGCTTTTAACGACATATTCAAGATCCCTGTCATAGATAATGAATATCAAGAATATAAAGTTACTAAAAAAGAGAACTATGACTACAAGAAATCTCTGGGCTACGATACAGAGATAGAAAAGCCTTTAGGCGAAGGAGAAGACTATTATGAGTTTGACCCTATAATAGTTCTCCAGGAGGAGAATGTCAAGGACGGAAAGAAATGGTTCCATCCTGATCTGCCGGAGGGACTTTCATACGAGGCCGGCGGCCAGAATGAAGAAGACAGTGAAGCGGATAATTCTAATGATGAAAAAACTGCCTCAGCATATAATCTGAAAAACAGGATACTGTTTACTGTCAACAATAAGACGGTGAAAGGCGCTGCCGTAGACGTCTCGCAAATTGACGGAGGCTATGGAGTATATGAGCTTCCCTTTGTAGTAATAGCCAACCAGACCATATCTGAGAGCCCAAGGAGCTGGACCGGAGCCCATCCCGAGCCTGTTATGGAGGAACTGAAGATGGTCTATCCGCTGGATGAGGAGGCCGAATATGTGGAGATGAGCTTATCGGATGACCACAGATATTTAGCTGTTTTTTTAGTCAGGGACGGATCTTACTTCGCAGACTTGGTTGACGCAGACAGCTGGACGTCGCCGGGCCCGATTGAACTGTTTCCGGCGGCCGAAAAAATGACGTATGCCTGGGGCAGCGACGGAAGTCTGGCGGTGACAAACCATGAAGGTTATGTCGCAGTTCTTGCAAGGACAGAAGACCAGGAGAATCCGTATGAAATCATATACAGCGGAGAGATAGGCGATGATGCTGATAAAGTGTTTTTTGATGATGAGATGATCTATAAAGGGAATTCGACGGCCAGATATCAATATGGCATTGACACGGGATTGGCAGTCACTGCGAAAGACGGAAAGGCAGCTTTAGTTCAGAATTTACTGATAGGCGATCTCGGATTGAAGATCAGGACGGCGGCTCTTGAGTGTATCATCATAGATGAGAGCGGAGTGACCTACAGAGGAAGGTTAAAGAGTAACCTGACAGATCTAAAGTACGATATGAGGGAGGATGAAGCACGGGCTGTGAGGGAACTTATAGATGAGGCCGCAGATGGAGGAGAGTATTCTGAAATGGTCAAATATATGATACAGCCTGTCAGAAATGAAAACTGGTCTTCCTGGGAGGGCTAAGACAGAAGATGAGTCCTCTATGTTGATCGGCCTTGCAGACTCGGATTGCTGCAAGGCCGCATCAGTATAGAATGTCTTTAAATACCTGTGTAATCTGCCGGAGGATAGAAAGCTGTTTTTATTCTTCCAGCAACTGCAGGAGTTTGGAATATAGGGCTGGATATGACCGCTTGAGATTGAGAATCTTGAAAGTTCCGGCATCAGCCCATGCCAGGGTGGTTGTCCCGACATTTAGATGTTTTCCGTCTTTGTCGTATACGTCATATTGAAGGATGAACTTTGCGGGAGTTAGCTTTATAAGTTTAGTTTCTACAGAAACTTCCTGATTGTAATATGCGGGGAGCTTATACTTGCAGTTCAGTTCTACCAGAGGCGTGATGATGCCGGATTCTTCTATTTCATCATACCTGAGACCGATCTTATTGAAATATTCAGTCCGGGCAAGTTCGTACCAGATGGCGTACACGGAGTGATGAACTATTCCCATCTTATCTGTTTCGGCATATCTTGGGACTATATTTATAGTATTTATCATTTTTTATCCTCCTTAAATCTTATCAAAAGTATAAACTATCGTGGATGTTTTTTCAATAAACAAAGTCTCGGCTTCTTTGTTTGAATCCTGCCTTTAGAAGAAGAATAGATTTAAAAGTCTTAAAAATATAGCCGAGGGCCCGTAGCTCAGCTGGCAGACCGCTGCGGTGGCAAAGACGTATGGAAGCTTTTGTGGCAAGAAGGCGAAAAGACGCATCTTTCAGCCATAAAGGAAAGACAAAGCCCATTGCATTGTATTCAAATGCAGTGATCTTTGTCTGTGGCCTGAAACCGGGATGTATCTCGGTTTTATTTTTTTATTATTATGGTCGCTACCGCACTGAGGCACAAAATACCTATACCTAAGACGGCCGGCAAAGCGGTTTTAAGACTGCACTCAGCGTACAGCAATATAAACGAAACCAGCAATGCGACAGAGATTAAATTCTTTTTCAAAGCGCTACCTCCTAAAAGATATACAGAATTATCATATTAGCGATTCCCAGCACCAGAGCGGCGACTATTACAGGCAGCAGAGTCAGCTTATATATTTTTGACTCCTGACCTATAATTTGCGCAGAGGTACTTCCCAGCGAAACTGTGGTAGGCCCTATAGCGCAGCCTACAGAAGCTCCGATGGATTGAACGGCGCACATTACAGCGGGACTCAGGGAGAGAGCCGTAGCCGCCACCTCCTGCAAATTGCCGAAGAGCACGTTGGAATTAGTATTGCTTCCGGTAATAAACGCTCCTAAAAGTCCTATAAACGGAGATACTGCCGGATAAACGCTTGCGGCAATTAAAACGAGTAGATTGGCGATGCTGCTTATCATACCGCTGTCCATCATTATTTGCGCCATGCACAACAGGAACACCAAGGTGATACTGGTCGGAACACATTTTTTGACAGTGTTGGAAATTACCTTTTTGAACACTTTTCCGTCTATACATTTTCTCTTTCTGTATACTATCATGCTCAGGAGCGATGATATCAAAATTATGCTGAACGGAAATTTGAGAAGGTTAAATGTAACATAACCCTCTTCAGCTGCAATTTCAACACCGGAAAGACTCGTATAACCAGGGAAATCCAAGGTGATGGCCCATTTTGGTCCGAGTATGAAAAATGTGATAGAGAATAATACTATCAAAATATATGGCAACAGACTTTCTACTAACGAAAGCTTGTCTGAATACAATTTAACCGATCCGCCGTTTTTCCTGTTCTTTATTTTATATAAAGCGAACAGGGTGATAAGGCCGGAAATACCAGTCATAAGGCCGATAACGGAAAACATCTGAAGGCGAGCGAGCAGATAAAGTACAGCGCCCATGACGCATGAGGTGATAATCACGTAGGGAAGGCCCTTAGACAAATATTTCTTGCCTCCGTAAACGAAGGACACGGCCATTCCCATTATCAGCATAGCCAAAATGCCGTAAATCGCCATATAAGGAACGATTTCTTTTCCGGCTGTCTTAGTCACCATATCTATGGCGTAGATGGATGAGCCCATTGAACCGAAGCTGATGGACCAGCAATGTCCGAGAAGCACGCCGGCTGCTGAAACCACAGGATCAAACCCCATGGCTATAAGTATAGGCGTGACTACTATAACGGGGACGCCAAAGCCTGCTATTCCCTGAAGGAAAGGTGCGAAAACCCATGCGAGAAACAGAAATTGAACGTATTTATCGTCGATCAGTATACTTATGTTCTTATTTATAACATTCAGAGCGCCTACCTCGTTGACTAAATTGTATAAGAACATAGCGCCCCATATGATGAAGATTACGAATACAGCCAAGCCGAAGCCCTTGCTCAGCATGACCGAAAGTCCGAACAGATCCGGCCTGAAAATAAAGATGCATATGATAAGGGCCACAAGAAACGAAATAGCTCCGGACTTGCTGGCCGACATTTTTAGCATAAGCAAACATACCAATAAGGTTATGATAGGCAAAAATGAAAGCACTGTTGTTACCACGGTGATACCTCCAAAAGAGTAGATTCCTTAAACTATAAGTTTGTTTATTAAAGCCATACAGGGACATATTAAATGCCCCTGTATAGCCGACGTAAGATTATTGTTAATGTATAAGATATAGTCTCTATTTCATCATATCCTTTACGGTTCTGATGTAGATTTCCTTGCAGGCCAGCACGTGGCTCAGATATCCGTATTCGTTAGCCATATGCATATTTCCGCCTGACGGTCCGAAGGTTACTGTAGGAATTCCGAGGCTTCCTGCCAGAATGTTGGAGTCGCATACTGACAGGTCGTAAGCACATGGAAGATCTTCGCCGACTACGTCCTTGTAGTGACCTCTGATAGTCTGTACAAGATCCATATCCTCAGGAATCGAGAACGGTTCCATATAAGGGAGATCTCTCGGACGAAGCCTGATATCAACCTTGTCCTCTATACCCATCTTCTTGACCAGATCCTTGAGCTGCTTTTCACAGGTCTCATAAGATTCTCCCGGTACGGTGAAGCGTTCTACCAGCATGTAGCAACTGTCAGGAACTATCAGAGCGTTCGGGTTTCCGCCTTCTATGTGGCGTATGCACCAGGTTCCGTGTTTGAGCTTAGGATGCTGCAGAGTAGGAAGCTTTTCAATTTCGGCAGCCAGCTTTCCGGCTGTGATGATGGCGTTTTCGCCTTCTTCAGGATAATACTTTGTATGAACAGCTTTTCCGTGAACGGTAACGTCGATAGTATATCTTCCGCGGAAGCCGACAGCGATATTATCGAAGCGACATTCAGCCATGATAGCCCAGTCAGCTGTGAGACCTTCTGAAGCGAGCTGGTAAGTTCCTCTTGAAAGAACTTCTTCGTCGGCTACGAAGGCTGCGATGATTTTGCCTGTAAATTCGTCCTTATGCTGGGTAAAGTATTCAAGCGTCTCAAGGATAGCGGTGTCTCCGCCCTTCATATCCATTGCGCCTCTGGCATAAGTGCGATCTCCGATTACCGTAGGAGTAAGCGGATCGGTTTCCCAGCCCTCGCCGAAGGCTACGGTGTCGATATGACCTATAAGAAGCATTTTTTTGCCGGGCTTACCGCTGTCGATGCTGGTCGATACAGAAACGCAGTTTTCCATATCTTTGTATTGTGAGTAATGAGGCTTAAGTCCCATTTCTTCAAGCTTACTGCCTATGAAATAAACGATTTCCTTTTCGTTTCCGCTTACGCTGTTGATGCGGATTAAGTCATGATAAAGTTTTTCTGTCTTATCCATAATATTTTCCTCTTTTCTTTTTATTTATCAGACCTGCGCAGGTTCTTTGCCTTTGGAACCATCTTTAAGCTTGGCAAGGCCGATTCCCGTCAGAGCTATGATTGCCGAGAAGATGATCGAAAGCCAGAGCATAGGCGCATAAAGTGCGAATGACATATTGCTTACGCCCAAGGTAGTAGCGGTGTATGAACCGGTTGTCGACCAAGGTACTAACGGAGCGAAGCCCGTTCCTGTATCAAGCATCTCTCTCATAAGGTTCTTCTTGTCTAAGCCGTAAGCAGGATACAGATCCTTTACCATTCCTCCTACTACAGGATAGCTTACGTAATAAGCGCCTGTAATGGTGAAGAATACAGCATGGAAAAGCATAGTGGTAAAGGCCATGGTTCTCGAAGTCTTGGCAAATTTCTTGGTGAAGTCAAGCAGAACGTCTATGACACCCGCGGTACGCAGAGGGCCTCCGAAGATTCCGGCTGCCATCAGGATCAATATCGTGCTGAGCATGCTAGACATTCCGCCTCTGTTGAGCATGGAGTCTACGATTTCAGATCCGGATTCTCCGGCATATCCGCTGTACATTATTGTGATACATTCAGTTAACGAAGCTCCCTGAGTAATCATGGCTACAAGTATAGCTACGGCGGCTCCTGCTACGAATGTAGGAATTGTAGGCTTTTTCATTACTATAAGAACGATAACCACAACTACAGGCAATAACATTAATATATTGAAGTTGAAGATTTCGCTTACGGTTCCGATTATCTCGTTGTATGTATCTCCGCCTACGTTTCCGTTGTCGAAACGCATTCCATAGAAAAAGAAGAATATAAGTGAAATTGCCCAAGCCGGTAAAGTTGTAATCAGCGAGTGCTTGATTCCCGTTATCATATCCACATCTGTTACGGATGCGGTGATTACAGGAGAGTCGGACAGAGGGGACACTTTATCTCCGAAGAAGGCGCCTACGCATACCGCTCCGGCAGTAATCTCAAGAGGCACACCGAGACCTTCGGCAACACCCATACATGCTACGCCTACTGTAGCCAGAGTTCCCCACGAAGTACCTGCCAGCGTCGACATAAATGTGCAGAGCAGACATACTATAGGTAAAAACAGCTTAGGTGTTAAAAGCTTCATGCCGTAATAGATCATGATAGGTACTGTTCCTGATATCATCCATGTAGCTACCAGAACGCCTACGGCTAAAAGGATAAGTATCGCTACGAGCATTGACGATATTGTTTCTTTAATTCCCGTCTGGAGGTCGTTGTACTTTATGCCGAAACATACGGCCATAACGCACATTACGACGCCGTCGAGGGCTAAAACTATACGATTATTGAGTTTGAATATCAATAATCCGATAATAATTATTGCGATTCCTACAAGCAGCATTGCGACAGCTTGCCATGGTTTTACAATTTTCCTTTCAGAATTGTTGCTCATGTTGGATTCCTCCTGTGTTATAGGGTGTTTATTTTTTTAATTCGCGAATTATTGTTACGCAAATTGGTATTGCATAATCCGTGCCAAATTGACGACTCGTTAGCTTTTTATCAAGAAACCCTTGTTTTTACTCATATTGTGGGAATGTGTCGTTTCGCTGTGGGATTTATGGGGATATTAGTGGGATGAAGTGATATTTATGTTGATTTTTCAATGAAGTTTTGTTAAAATCAAAAAAAATACATTCTTTTAAAGTGTTTTTTGAAGCGTTTTCGGGAGGTTTTGGGATGAAGACTTTGCTTTTCGTAGGAAAAGATGTAGAGAGCAACGTCAATTATATCAGGGAGCTGAAGAGGATATTTTCAGGTTATCTTCAGATAGAATACTGCTATGAGGCGGAGCAGAACAGAGTCGGAGAGGATATGATCAGGAAAGCGGATATTATACTTCTCACAAATCCGTACTCGCTTCCTCAAGCGCGGCAATACCTTAAAAAGGACAGCAAAATAATAAATATGAATTTCACATTCAAAAGGGAACTCGTTGAAGCTCTGAAGCGGTTCCCCGTCGGAACAGAAGCTCTCGTGTGCTTTAAATACTATTCCGATGCCCACCAGGCGGCGTTTACTCTCTATGAGCTTGGAGTGAATAACCTCAACCTGTATATAAATTACGAAAATAACAAAAATTTGATAAACAAGACGATGGACATTGCTATCGTAAACAGGGACACAAACTGCGCTCCGGACGGTATACCGATTTATTTTGACATAGGCTCGCTGTCCATAGCCGTGGCCACTATAGTAGACGTGGCGGTATCGGCAGATATAATGTGCGACGAAATAGAAGCCCGTATCATTCGTCATGGCTCGATGCTGAGTATTCCTGAGGATTATAAATCATATTTTTTCGACAACTCGGCCATGGCCAACGCCCAGCTCAGAACCATTACCAACTGCATAGAATACGGCATAGTCATCGTTGACGAGACATATAACATAATCAACTGCAATAATCAGTTCCTTTCAATGTTCAACATCGGTCGAAGCATTTCTCACCTTAGTGTCAGCGATATACCGGAGCTTTCACATCTGCTTCAATATATAACGCAGGACGGCTATATGACCAATATGCTGATAGAGACCCCGGATAAAAACAGATTTTTTCTGTTTTCTAAAGAAAAGATAAACAAATCCGACGCTACGTATAGCATTTTCATGCTATTGTTCAAGGATGTTACCGAAATACACGCCCTTGAATCCACCTTCCAAAAACAGATAATCAAAAAAGGGCATGTGGCAAAATACACTTTCGATAATATTATCCATGAAAGCAACATCATGGATCTTGTCATAGAACGCTGTAAAAAGCTTGCGCAAATAGATAAGCCTACGCTCATTATAGGGGAAAGCGGCACAGGAAAAGAGCTTTTCGCCCATTCGATTCATAATGCGTCTATAAGAAGCAAATTCCCCTTCGTTGCGCTAAACTGCGCTACTATTCCGGCTACCCTTTTGGAAAGTGAATTGTTCGGATACGAGGAAGGTGCGTTTACGGGGGCAAAAAAAGGAGGCAAGATAGGCCTGTTTCAGACTGCTAATAAAGGAACGCTGTTTCTTGACGAGATCGGAGAAATCACGCCGGAAACTCAGGCCAAGCTGCTGAGAGTACTGGAAGAAAATGAAATCATGCGAGTCGGAGGCGATGAGATTATAAAAATAGATACTAAAATTATAGCTGCCACTAACAGGAACCTCAAACTATTGGTTGAGGAGGGATCTTTCAGGCTTGACTTGTATTACAGGCTCAATACCCTCATGGTAAATATACCGCCGCTCAGAGACAGAGTAGACGACCTTCCGCACCTGATAAATTTTTTCATGAGGAAGGAGGGAAAAGATATCAGGATATCGGATGAACTCATGAGATTTTTCAAAAGCTATCAGTGGGAGGGCAATATAAGAGAGCTGCGAAATTGTATAGAATACATGGTAAACATTTGCGACGACGTTATGGATATATCCTTTCTGCCCGAATACCTTTATGACGAATATGCCAAGACCAATACGAATTCAATTCCAACTGCGATGACTGATATATCGGTCTTGAACTCAGAGGAAATAAGGCTTGAAAAATTCATTTTAAAGGCTATACAGCGTTTTGCTCTGGGGAGGAGAAGGCTGCTGGAGCTTTTGCACAACGAGGGTTTTGGCGTTTCAGAATACAGTCTCAGAAATATTTTGAAGCGGCTTAATGAAAATAATTATATTGTATTCGGACATGGCAGAGCCGGGTGTCATATAACCAGAAAGGGAGAGGAATATCTCGCAGAGCTGACGAAAGAGCGATAATAGGGAAAAATAAAAAGATTGAAGGTCGGCGAGGGCAGGGAGACAAGCCGCGTCAGCGCTTACTTGTATTGCTCTTAGAGGGTAAGAGGATGCAAAAGACTCTTTTCAGGGGAAATTCTCGGGAATTTAAATGGATTTTACGTCTTGACTTGGCAATAAAAAAGAGATAGAATCGTAAGGCAATATGAAAAATGTACATTCGGGCCCGTAGCTCAGCTGGGAGAGCGCTGCGTTCGCAACGCAGAGGTCGAGAGTTCGATCCTCTTCGGGTCCACCATCTATTCTCTTGCGGCTTGCAAGAGATATTTTTTTATGCAGCTTACCGGAACCCTTGATCTTTTATTGAAAAGGCGGAAAGCAATATAATGGAGATACCCGGTGTGATATAATAGCTGCTGCGTGAGATGACGCCGGGGCAATAAACATTATCAGAAATATAAGGTGATGAGTATGAAAACGATAGCTATAATAGATGATGATCTGCATATCGGAGATATGATAGAGGAAGTACTGAGGAGAGAAGGATACGGCGTGATCAGAGCCTATTCAGGTACGGAAGCTTTGTACCTGCTTTCAGAAAAACGCCCGGACCTCATTTTGCTGGATCTGATGATGCCGGGTCTTACGGGAGAAGAAGTTTTGCCTCACATCTCAGGTATTCCGGTTATAATAATGAGCGCCAAGGTAGATACCGACGATAAGGTCAATATGCTGATGGCCGGCGCCTCTGATTATATAACCAAGCCTTTTGACATAAGAGAACTCTTGGCCAGAATAGCCGCTCAGCTGAGGACGTCAGGCCCAATGCCTGCGGCCCCAAGTTACGAGCTGGGAAGGCTCAGATTGGATACCATGTCTCACGACGTGACATATGACGATAAACATATAAGACTTACGAAGACCGAATATGCCATACTGAAATTTCTGATGCAGAACTCAGGACAGGTTATAGCAAAGTCCGTGATACTGGACAGGATAAGCGAAGACACGCCTGACTGCACAGAGAGTTCTCTGAAAATACATGTGAGCAACCTCAGAAAAAAACTCAGAGATGCTTCTGGCAGAGAATATATAGAAGCGGTGTGGGGAATAGGATTCAAAATATCAGAAGAGTAAATTCTTTACCGATTCTTTACTATTCTCTTTACCGCAGTCTTTACACTTATGATCTAATATAAGGCCATAAGAAATAAAGGAGGTATTTAATATGGAATATATTCTTTCCGCCAATGGCCTTTATAAGTCATATAAAAATTTCAAGGCCCTCAACGGACTTTCCATGAATGTTCCCAAAGGAGCCATATACGGTTTCGTAGGGAAAAACGGAGCAGGTAAGACGACGCTGATAAGGATAATATGCGGCCTTCAGGAGCCTACGTCAGGAGATTATTCTCTTTATGGATGTAAAAACGGCGATGCAAAAATGACCGAAGTCCGCAGGAGAATGGGAGCAGTAGTGGAGACTCCGTCTATCTACGGAGACTTGACAGCAAAAGAAAACATAAAAGAACAGTACCGCGTTCTGGGGCTGCCTTCCTATGACGGCGTCGATGAGCTTTTAAAGCTTGTGGGTCTTGAGGATACGGGGAAGAAAAAAGCTAAGAATTTTTCCCTGGGAATGCGTCAGCGACTGGCAATAGCCATAGCGCTGGCAGGCGATCCGGACTTTCTGGTACTTGACGAACCTGTAAACGGCCTGGATCCGCAGGGAATAGTGGAGATAAGGGAACTGATACTCAAGCTTAATCAGCAGCGGCAGATAACTGTGCTTATTTCCAGCCATATACTGGATGAGCTGTCGCGACTTGCCACACATTATGGTTTCATAGACAGCGGCCGCATGGTAAGAGAAATCAGCGCGCGGGAACTGGAAGAGGCCTGCCGCAAATGCGTGCGGGTTGAGGTATCGGATACTGAAGCTTTCGCCAGAGTTCTTGACCGGCTGAAGATAGAATATAACATAGTTTCAGATACTGTTGCAGACATTTTCGACCAGATAAATATCACTAAACTGGTGATGGCATTAGCAGAAGAAAGGTGTGAAGTTATTTCTGCCTATGAAAAAGACGAGAGTCTCGAAAGCTATTTTATAAGTCTGGTAGGAGGTGAGAGCCATGAATAAATTGTTATCGGCAAACTTTATGCGTTTAAAAAAGTCAAAGATCTTCTGGTGCTGCATGATTTTCATGGTGATACTGGCTCTTATAGGACCCATAGGTCAGTACTTTCAGGCGCAGAAGTACGCGTCCTTTGAACCGGTGATCGATGGACAGCTTTTCACTTTCGCAATGTTCATAGGAATAGTGCTGTCAACGTTCTGCGGACTTTTTCTGGGAATAGAATACGGGGACGGAACTATAAGGAACAAGGTAGTTGTAGGTCATAAGAGATCGTCCATATACCTTGCCAACCTGATCACCTGCATTGTCGCAGGTCTGGCCATGTGCGCAGCGTTTATGCTGGTATACGTAGCTGTCGGGATTCCGCTCATAGGAACTTTCACCTTAGAAATAAAATACATCTTGCTTTATACCGGCGCAGCTCTTTTGATGAGCACAGCTTTTGCTTCGATTTTCACCATGCTGGCCATGCTTAATCAGAACAAAGCAGTCGTCGCCGTATCATGTATCTTATTCGCCTTTATTTCTCTGTTTGCAGGACAATATATCCAGTCCAGGCTGGAGGCGCCTGAAATGTATGAGGGATATTCGTATACCGACGATTCGGGAGAACTGATTGAATTTGAAGCTACGAAAAATCCGCGGTATCTGGAAGGCGCCCAGAGAGAAGCGTACGAATTCGTCCACAAACTTCTCCCCGGAGATCAGCAGGTTCAGATAGGACAGATGACTACGCAGAAACCGGGAGAACTGATGATATACTCGGCAGGGATGACTGTGGTGGTCACTGCGATAGGAATGATGCTTTTCAAGAAAAAAGACCTTAAATAAGGAGAGTCTATGGAAATTTGGTTGTGGATATCGATAGGAGTTCTGATATGTATAATAGCGGCTCTTTTTATCAAGCTGCTCCTGATGAAAAAAGATGTGAATGAGATAGAAACTGCTTTCAGGGACAGGATCTCTTCTGAAACAAATACGCTCATCGGCATATCCCACCAGGACAAGTCTATGAGAAGACTTGCGTCACAGATAAATATACAGCTGTCGAAGCTCAGAGATGAACGCCACAGATTTCAGCAGGGAGATAAAGAACTTAAAGATGCGGTTACTAATATCTCTCACGATCTGAGAACTCCGCTGACTGCCATATGCGGGTATCTGCAGCTGCTCCATGATGAAAAGATCAGCGACAAAGCGGCTTTATATCTTGAGCAGATAGAAAACAGGACGGAGTCTCTGAAGCAGCTTACAGAAGAACTCTTTAAGTATTCGGTGGTGACGTCTACTCAGGAATCTTTTAGAGAAAAGACTGATGTAGGCAGAGTGCTGGAAGAATGTCTGGTATCGTTTTACGGAGCCATGAGCCAGAGAAACATGAATCCTGAGATTTCCATAACTGATATACCTGTAGAAAGATTTCTTGACCCTAATGCTCTAAATCGGATATTCAGCAATATAATCAGCAATGCTCTGAAGTACAGTGACGGAGATTTCTGCGTGAATATGGATGATGAGGGAGCCGTCACATTCTCAAATACAGCCGCAAATCTGGACGCAGTCGCTGCCGGCAGATTGTTTGACAGATTTTATACGGTGGAGACAGGAAGAAATTCCACAGGCCTTGGGCTTTCCATTGCCAAGCTTCTCACCGAGAGAATGGGAGGAGAGATCAGATCCGAATATTCAGATAAAAGACTTTATATAACGGTATTTTTTCCGGAAAAACAGATTGATGCAAAAGACAGGTGAAAGCCTGTCTTTTTTGTGATCTTAAATTCAGACAATTAAATATGTAAATTTGTCTTGAAAATAACGATGCTTTATAATATATTGAATTCACAAACATGAAATAGTAACCGAACTTTAGAATTGGCGAGGTAAGCAGATGAAGGATATCTATAAGGCGCATATAAACGAAAAAACAGGGGCAGTACAGACGGTTAAAGAGCATTGCGAGAATACCGGCCGGCTCTGCCGGGATTTTGCCGTGCCGGAGCTGAAAGAAATTGCCGAGGCTATGGGGTTGCTCCACGATATAGGCAAATACCAGCCGTCATTTCAGCGGAGAATAAATCAGGAGAATATAAGAGTAGAACATTCCACATGCGGAGCCATAGCCGCTGAAGAACTATATCCTTCTCCTGTCGACCTTATGATGGAATACTGCATCGCAGGTCACCATTCGGGACTGCCTGACGCAGGCCGCAAACGCGATGATCCTTCTTTGCCTACGCTTTACGGCAGAATGGAGAGGAGCTTTGAAGATTACGAAAGATACAGGGACGAAATATCTTTGCCCCAATTGGACGCTGATAAATTGTGCGCTTTTCTATTAAAAGACTGCCAAAATGAACGTCAGCTTGTCGATAAGTTTTCATTTTTGACAAGATATTGCTTCTCGTGCCTTACGGACGCCGATTCTATAGATACGGCGGAGTTTTGCGGCAGCGGATGTGAAGAACACTTAAAAGCCGACTTTAAAGAATGCCTGAAAAAAGTAAACGAAAGGCTAAATTCGTTCGTATGCGAGACCGATTTGCAGAAAACCAGAAAAGTACTTCAGCAGCAGGTGTTTGAAAAGACGGACACAGACGCAGATATATATCTGATGAACATGCCTACCGGAAGCGGCAAGACTCTCTGTAGCGTTAAATTCGCCCTCGAAAGGGCCATAAGAGGAAATAAAAAGCGCATTATATACGTCATTCCCTACAACAGCATAATCGACCAGACTGCGGGTGAATTTGAAAAAATATTTGGAGAAGACGCCGATATACTGCGCCACCAGTCATCTTTTTCATATGAAGACAGAGAAGACATAGATGAAAATTATAAGAAAGTGATTAAGAACGCCGCGGAAAACTGGGATGCGCCGTTTATAATCACTACCGCCGTCCAGTTCTTCGAATCTATCCATTCTAACAAGAGGGGAAAACTCAGAAAGATGCACAATATAGCAGACAGCGTCTTAATTTTTGATGAAGCTCATCTCATGCCGCAGGATTATTTGCAGCCGTGTCTGCAATCCATAGCGTTCACCGCCAGATATCTTGGCAGCGAAGCAGTCTTCCTGACGGCCACCATGCCCGACTTTAAAAAGTTGCTGGAGAAATACGCCCTCCCCGGCAGCAGCATATTAGATCTGGTGCAAGATACAAAATGTTTTTCTTCTTTTGAAAAATGCCGCTATGAATTTATAGGAGATATAAGCGACGAGGAACTCTTGCTGAAGGCCTCGGAGTCGCCTACAAGCCTCATAATAGTCAACAGTAAAAAGAAGGCCAGGGAATTGTACAGAAAATGCGGCGGAAAAAAATATCATCTGTCAACATATGTAACTTCGCGTGACAGAAAACAGTTGATTGACAAAATTAAAGGAGAATTGAGGACAATAGAAGAAGAATTCCCTTCGATGGAAGGGGTACCCGAAGAAAAGCGGCTAACTGTAATCTCCACTTCCCTGATTGAGGCAGGCGTTGACCTGGACGTATGCACGGTGTTCAGGGAACTGACAGGGCTGGACAGTATTCTTCAATCGGGAGGAAGATGTAACCGAGAGGGAAAGAGGCAAGGAGCCTGCACATACATATTCAAGTCTGAAGATGAAACGAGGACTATATCGAGAGATGAAAAATTCAACCTGACCAAGGGAATAATAGAAAAATACGACAATATAAACTCCGGCCAATGTATCAGAGAGTACTATGACAGACTCTTTTTTATGAAAGAATATGACATAACTAAAAACGCCATGAGCAGCAGATGTACTGACATACACAACATACCTTTTAAACAGTACGCCGAGGAGTTTAAGCTCATAGACGATTACACAGAGTCTATAGTGGTTTTGCAGGATGAGAAGAGTCGAAAGCTGGCGGAGGAGTTAAAATATAAAGGCGGTATAAATGCGAGAAAATTGCAGCAGTATGTATGTACCGTAAGCCATAAAGAGTTTGAGGACCTCTTCAGACAGCATGTCGTGGAGGATTACGGCAGCGGTATATGGTGCTTAACCAATCTCGATTATTACGACGAAAATGAAGGAATACGATTTGAGCCTAAAGATTATTATTTATGAACTTGACGTATCAGCAGCAAATGAAGAAGGGAGAGATTATATTGAGTTATGGATTTAAAATTATGGTGGAAGGAGATTACGCGTGTTTTACCAGGCCGGAGCTTAAAGTAGAAAGAGTGAGCTACGATGTGCCGACCCCGGGGGCACTTGAGGGGATGCTGAAGAGCATATATTGGAAGCCGGCCATAAGATACGTGATCGATAAGATTGTCGTCTTCAATCCCATCGATTTCGTGAATATACGGCGCAATGAGGTGAAAGAAAAAGTATCCCTGAGTTCCATGAAAAGTCAGATGAACGGCAAAGGCGCAGACCCTGTTATCTATACGTCGGAGTGCAGGAGTCAGAGAGCCGCCATGGTATTGAAAAATGTAAAGTATGGCATAGAGTTTCACTTTGAACTTACAGGCATCAGGAATGACGGGGAAGCAGACGGGGAGAAAAAGCATTTCAATATCATAAAGCGGAGGCTTGAGAACGGACAATGGTTCAGAAGCCCTTGTCTTGGGTGCAGCGAGTTCCCCGCCAAAAGAATAGAGCTGGTAGAAGATTTTGATAAAAACCTGATAAGCAGTTCGATTTTAGGTATGGGCGACTATGATCTTGGATTTATGAGCTACAGAGTAAACTTCAAAGACAGCGGAAGGCCTAAGAACGGAGACTGGGAAAATCCAAGATTCTCAGACGAGGCTACCACAGAATATTACAGGCCTCATATGATAGGCGGCGTCATAGATGTAAAGAAATATAGGGAGGAAACAAAATGCTGATAAAAGCCCTATGTGATTATTATGATATTCTCCAGAAAAGCGGAAGAGTCCTAAAAAGCGGCTATTCTTCCGTAGCGGTCAAATATAAGATAGCGCTTACGGAGGATGGCGACATAGATGAGATTATAGACTGCCAGAGGACCGAACGAACTTTGCAGAAAAACGGAAAAACAAAAGAGAAACAAGTGGCTGTAGACATGATAATGCCTAAGAGGACGGAGAAACCGGGAATAGACGCCAATATAATTGAGCACAGACCTCTTTACATATTCGGGCTCAATTATGACAACGGTACATTTACTCCTGATGACAAGACATGTAAGGCAAAAAAATCTCATAAAGATTTTACTGACAAAAACCTGCAATTTATAGAAAACATGGACTCACCCATAATTAACGCTTACAGAAATTTTCTGACAAAGTGGAATCCGGAAGAACAGCGCGACAATCGTTTCTTACTGGAATTAGGAAAAAACTATGGCAATGCAGGATTTGTGTTCTGCTTGTCGGGACAACCTGAAAATATGCTTCAGGATGAAAAACTGATCGGAGAGAAGTGGGAGAGCCTTTGCGACGACAACGACGAGAATGAGGACGATAGCCGGACAGCTCAATGTTCGGTTACAGGAGAAGTATCCGAAATAGCCAGAATACATGGTAAGATAAAGGGAATCTACGGCGGTCTGGCGACGGGAAGCGTTCTCATTGGGTTTAACAATGCTTCTGAAAATTCATACGGAAATGAGCAGTCATATAACAGCAACATATCTCAGACGGCGATGCTCAAATATACGGAGGCTCTGAACTATCTGCTTAAAGGCAATGAGCACAAGATGACGTTAGACGATATTACCATCATCTTTTGGGCGATGAGCTTTGACGATACTGCTGAGGATTCACTGATGGCTATGCTCACGGGGAAGTCAAAAAAGTTTGATGAATATCAGACTCAATCGATGCTAAAAGATTTGCTGGACAGGAGCACATCTCTCGAGGTAACGGAGAGAGAACTTAAAAATAAGTATGGTATTATAGACGAGAAAGTGGACTTCTATATGGTGGGAATAAAGCCTAACTCTTCTCGAGTATCCATAAAATTCGTATTACGCAGGCAGTTCGGAGAAATTCTCTGGAATATAGCAAAATTTCAAGGGGATATGCAATCATCTGAAGACATAAAGATGATACCTTTTTATAGGATAAAGGGAGAATTGGTATCGCCTAAGAGCACTAACGACAAAGTGAATCCGGATTTGCTTACAAAGCTGTTTGAAGCAGTGATATATGGCAGTAAATATCCTGTATCTCTGTTGGAGACGGCGGTCAGAAGAGTAAAAACCGATAAATATATCAATGATGTAAGAGCAGGTATAATAAAAGCATATTTAATAAGGAACGAAGAGGAGGGATTGGAAGTGTCATTGGACAGAGAAAATTACGGACAAGCTTATCTGTGTGGAAGACTATTTGCCACGCTGGAAAAATTGCAGAAGGATGCTCTGGGCAATCTTAATTCTACTATCAAAGATAAGTACTTTGCGTCGGCCGCGTCAAAGCCCGCGACTATTTTTCCGAGGCTCATGCAGCTTTCACAGGCTCATTTGAAAAAAGTCGGCGAGGGCGCACAGATTTTCTATGATAAGCTTATCGGAGAAATCACAGACAATTTAGAGGGCGAGTTCCCTGCTACTCTGCCGCTGGCGGAGCAAGGCAAGTTTATAATAGGATATTATCAGCAGGAAAGAGAACTCTGGAGAAAAAAGGAAGATAAATAAAGGGAGGAAGAAACTATGACAATTGATAACAGATATGATTTTGTAATGATATTCGACGTTGAAAACGGTAATCCTAACGGGGATCCGGACGCGGGAAACGCTCCTCGTGTAGACGCCGAGACAGGCTACGGCTACATAACGGACGTTTGCCTTAAAAGAAAGATAAGGAATTACATAGAACTTGCAATGCCGGACAAAGAAGGCTATAACATTCTGGTGAAACCTGATAAAGCCCTCAACACAAAATTTACGGAAGCCTATGAGACCGAAGGGTTGGAGACAGGGCAAAAAGGTAAGAAATCAGACGATGTAAAGAGAGCGTGCGAATATATGTGCAGAAATTATTTCGACGTAAGAGCTTTCGGCGCAGTCATGTCTACCGGTAATGATCCTTGCGGAATAGTAAGGGGACCGGTTCAGATAAATTTTGCCCGCAGCGCTTCGCCTGTTTTTATCGAGGATGTAACTATAACGAGACAAGCTCGGACTACCGAGGACAGAGCGGAAACGGGCAATACGGAAATGGGTAAAAAGAGTATAATCCCGTACGGCCTTTATCGCGCGGAGGGATATATATCGGCGGCTCTGGCGCAGAAGACGACTAAGCTTTCCGATGAAGATGTAGAACTCCTGTGGCAAGCCATAATAAACATGTTCGAGAACGACCACAGCGCGGCCAGAGGCAAGATGTGCATGAGAAAACTGTTCGTGTTTAAACACGACTGCGTTCTCGGAAACTGTCCGTCTCATATATTATTCGATAAAATTGAAATAACTCAAAAAAACAGCGATTCGCCGAGAGCCTTCAGTGATTATGAAATATCAGTGGACAGACAGATGCCCGGCGGAGTTGAACTTATCGAGAAACTGTAATGAACACAGAGATTGCCATAAGGTCTATTCAGCATTATATGTATTGTCCCCATAGGTGGGGACTGATAGAGATAGACAGGGCCTGGGCCGAGAACATTTATGTAACAAAGGCTAATTTGATGCATGAGAGAGTCCACGATCCTGACGGCTCTTACACTTTAAGGGGAAAGAAAGTATATACATCGGTTCCCGTATACAATGACAAGGAAGAATACAATCTTTATGGCGTAACAGACTGTCTCGAGGTCAGCAAAAATGAGGCGGCAGAAGACATAAGAGGCAGCGATATCTGCATAGTGGAGTACAAGCCGACTATGTCGAAAGAAAAGCTGTTCAGAGAAGAAGACGCTATGCAGATATTTGCCCAGAAGATATGTGTTGACTACGTTTTTAAAACAGACAGCAGGGCTGCTATTTACTATGCAGACACTAAAAAGAGAATCCAGCTTGATTTCAGAGAAAGCTTTGAAAAGTATGACTCTGAACTAAAAAGATTATTATCGGAGATGCGTCTGAATTTAAGGAACGGGACTATTCCTGCTATTGTGAAAGGTCAGAAATGCAGCGGATGTTCGATGAAGGACCTTTGTATGCCGAAGATTAAAAAGTTCAAAGGCGTAGCGGCAAGCATCAGAGAAATAGATGAGGTGTGTGAGAGATGAGAAAACTTCTTAATACCATCTATATAACTAACGAAAACATGTACTTGACTCTCGACGGAGAAAATTTAGTCTGCAAGCTTGACGGCGAGATAAAACTGAGGATTCCCTTTGATAATATAGAGAATATCGTTTGTTTTAATTACATGGGTTGTTCTCCGGCGCTGATGGGTAAATGCGTGAATAAGCTCATCCCTATAAATTTTGTTTCTCCGCAGGGCAAATTCCTCGCTAAAGTGTGCGGAGAGACCAAGGGAAACGTATTCCTGCGAGTACGGCAGATAGACAAATTCAGGGAAAACGCACTTTTACTCACTCAGAATACGATGGCGGCCAAATTCAGCAATACCAGGCAGGTAATAAAAAGAACTTTGCATGATAACAGCCATTTGAGAGAAGACCGACAAATAAATGAAGTGCTGAATGTCCTGTCAGAGGGAATAGAAAAAGTTTTCAGCGTAGGGTCCGTAGAGGAAATCATAGGGATAGAAGGTAATTGCGCGCAGAATTACTTTTCAATATTCAATAAGCTTATAACCAATAACAAAGTACAGTTTACCTTTGAATTGCGAACTAAGCGACCGCCTCTCGACCCTGTGAACGCGCTTCTTTCGTTCGTATATACGCTGTCGGCAAGCGAATATGCGTCAGCCTTGGAAACCGTAGGACTTGACAGCTATATAGGTTTTTGTCATGCTCTCAGAAGCGGAAGAACCTCATTGGCCTATGATCTGGTGGAGGAAGCAAGATGTTTGGCCGAGCGGTTTGTCCTTTCGATCTTGAACCTCCAGATAATAGGCGACAGAGACTTTGAAAGACATATATCCGGAGCCGTTTGGCTGAATGACGAAGGAAGAAAAAAGGTCTTAACCAGGTGGCAGGAAAGAAAGCGCAGCGACATGCAGCACCCTTATCTGAAACAGAAGATCCCTATAGGACTTTTGCCATATGTCCAGAGCAATCTTCTGGCAAAATATGTACGGGGAGATATAGAAGAGTATCCGCCTTTTCTGCAAAAGTAGGTGATAATATGATGGTACTTATAAGTTATGATGTCAGCACGATAGACAGCGCGGGAAAAAGCCGTCTGCGTAAGGTTGCAAAGGAATGTCAGAACCATGCGCAGCGTGTTCAAAACTCAGTCTTCGAGGCAAATTTGGATTACTCTGCGTTTCTTAAGCTGAAAGAGAGACTCATAGACCTGATCGACAAGGAGACCGACAGCTTAAGATTCTATTATCTTGGGAACAACTGGAACAGGCGCATTGAACACGTAGGAGCAAAGGAGACTTATGATTCAGAAGGCGTAATAATCATTTAGCGGTTGCCGGCGAAGGTCAAGTGATGTAATATTCGCGGACGGTTCGCCTGGAAAAGAAGTCTCTAATAGCCAAAAATTCGATTTTCCGGCATGAAAATATGATAAGAATGAGAAAAAAAGTCCGCCTCTAGCGATATATGGTGTGGAACTGCTATCATACTACTAATTGTAGCGGTCGCGCCTCGCGAGAGGCGCGTGAGTAGAAATAATTTCAGCAGAAATACAATCTAACTGAAATTTATGTCGCGCCTCGCGAGAGGCGCGTGAGTAGAAATCTGATAGTCGTTTGCAGAGACCGGAGTATCTTGGGTCGCGCCTCGCGAGAGGCGCGTGAGTAGAAATTTATCAACCGTCTTGGTCATCTCAAAGAAAGGAGTCGCGCCTCGCGAGAGGCGCGTGAGTAGAAATGCCCTATGCCTGTATTTAGTATACCAGGTTTAATAGTCGCGCCTCGCGAGAGGCGCGTGAGTAGAAATGGAATTTGGCTGACGATTATGCTGAACTCCCTAAGCGTCGCGCCTCGCGAGAGGCGCGTGAGTAGAAATCTGAATCACATATAAAAGAGAAGGGCTATAACCGTCGCGCCTCGCGAGAGGCGCGTGAGTAGAAATCCTAAGCTTTCGCCTGAATGGATTGTTGAGGATAAGGTCGCGCCTCGCGAGAGGCGCGTGAGTAGAAATGCATGGGAGGCACGACCTTGAGCGCAGCCTTTTGCAGTCGCGCCTCGCGAGAGGCGCGTGAGTAGAAATATAACCTTCAACAGATCTTTTTTTCATTATTTCGTCGCGCCTCGCGAGAGGCGCGTGAGTAGAAATGTTATGGTGCAGATCGTAGCTCCGCCGCTTCTATGTCGCGCCTCGCGAGAGGCGCGTGAGTAGAAATTGCGTTGCCCGCTATGATCATACTTATCAATGCGGTCGCGCCTCGCGAGAGGCGCGTGAGTAGAAATCCTGAAGGTCTTCACGGAATCGATTTGTATTCCCGTCGCGCCTCGCGAGAGGCGCGTGAGTAGAAATTTACTGATGAAGGTGTTGTTAATAACGTTTTGAGTCGCGCCTCGCGAGAGGCGCGTGAGTAGAAATCTGCTATAGCTGGTTATCTCCAGTCTCTTATTGGTCGCGCCTCGCGAGAGGCGCGTGAGTAGAAATGGCGGCAATCGTATGTTGATTAATGTTAATCAGGTCGCGCCTCGCGAGAGGCGCGTGAGTAGAAATTCATCTGATAATCTAATTATACATCAAATAAATCGTCGCGCCTCGCGAGAGGCGCGTGAGTAGAAATTTATGTCGCGCCTCGCGAGAGGCGCGTGAGTAGAAATAACAAAAGACTGCGTAAAATCTGAATGGGTATCAACGTCGCGCCTCGCGAGAGGCGCGTGAGTAGAAATTTTTTCCTGCTAATTTATGGGCAGATCTTCAAAGTCGCGCCTCGCGAGAGGCGCGTGAGTAGAAATTTATTAATCGTCTTGGCCATCTTAAAGAAAGGAGTGTCGCGCCTCGCGAGAGGCGCGTGAGTAGAAATCAGTCTCTTATTGCTTCTGCTACACAAATTAATGGTCGCGCCTCGCGAGAGGCGCGTGAGTAGAAATTAAACCATTCGTTCCATATCAAAGCATAAGCGCGGTCGCGCCTCGCGAGAGGCGCGTGAGTAGAAATTATTATTACCAATAGCATTAATCAAAGAAGATATAAGTCGCGCCTCGCGAGAGGCGCGTGAGTAGAAATATAGAGAGTCTGTAGAGCTTTCTGTGCTTTTACGTCGCGCCTCGCGAGAGGCGCGTGAGTAGAAATATTTTCATTTTGTTTCCTCCAATTTTCTTCCGGGTCGCGCCTCGCGAGAGGCGCGTGAGTAGAAATACTAAAAGTTGGAAGCCATCGGCCAAAGACCTGAGTCGCGCCTCGCGAGAGGCGCGTGAGTAGAAATGCTGAGGAGATTAAAAATATCGCAGAGATAGATAGTCGCGCCTCGCGAGAGGCGCGTGAGTAGAAATTGGGCAGCAGCAGGCAAAAACATAGTTATCGGGTGTCGCGCCTCGCGAGAGGCGCGTGAGTAGAAATTTCCAACTCTAAGCGTTTTTTGGGAAAAGGGGAAGTCGCGCCTCGCGAGAGGCGCGTGAGTAGAAATAGATGCATTTTTGTTAATTTCTATCTCCAATTTAGTCGCGCCTCGCGAGAGGCGCGTGAGTAGAAATGTTTCAGTTTTAGGCACATTAAAGACGGCTATAGTCGCGCCTCGCGAGAGGCGCGTGAGTAGAAATTGGCCAATATAGGGATGAACATGTATCAGCGTGGTCGCGCCTCGCGAGAGGCGCGTGAGTAGAAATGAAAATAGAAGGAGTGTGTACAAAATGAAACGAGTCGTCGCGCCTCGCGAGAGGCGCGTGAGTAGAAATAACAGTAATGTAATTCTTGACGGCCGAGTGATGTCGCGCCTCGCGAGAGGCGCGTGAGTAGAAATTTCGTAATCATTGGAATAATGATATTGGTTATAGTCGCGCCTCGCGAGAGGCGCGTGAGTAGAAATCGCTGAATATATATACGTGGACACCGACCAGCGAGTCGCGCCTCGCGAGAGGCGCGTGAGTAGAAATTGTGTTTTTTTGGTTTATTAAAATGCGAGCAGTTGTCGCGCCTCGCGAGAGGCGCGTGAGTAGAAATCATAGAAGCAGGAAACGCAACGTTGCAAGAAGCAGTCGCGCCTCGCGAGAGGCGCGTGAGTAGAAATAATAAATAAGCAAGGCTAAAGTCGAAAACACAGGCGGGTCGCGCCTCGCGAGAGGCGCGTGAGTAGAAATACCTAAAGACACCTTTTCACGCATTAAACGTCGCGCCTCGCGAGAGGCGCGTGAGTAGAAATATGGTGCTGCTGGCATCATTCCGCCTTATAATCGTCGCGCCTCGCGAGAGGCGCGTGAGTAGAAATCGGAATCGGAGGATTCAGGTTAGGAATGGAAATGGTCGCGCCTCGCGAGAGGCGCGTGAGTAGAAATGAAAATTATAACGGATTTAATAATTAAAATGCTGGAGGTCGCGCCTCGCGAGAGGCGCGTGAGTAGAAATGACGCCAGAATTCAACAGGGGAATTATTGAAAAGTCGCGCCTCGCGAGAGGCGCGTGAGTAGAAATATAACGGTAATCTGCCCATGCTTCCTGATAGCCGTCGCGCCTCGCGAGAGGCGCGTGAGTAGAAATTTGGATCCTGTTACTGGTGAGCTTTACCCTGCTCCACGTCGCGCCTCGCGAGAGGCGCGTGAGTAGAAATCGCAGAAGTGTGAGAGAATAACCTCTTATCTCGTCGCGCCTCGCGAGAGGCGCGTGAGTAGAAATCTGTCTGCATTGCTGCTGCGTTTGAGGCTTTTGGTCGCGCCTCGCGAGAGGCGCGTGAGTAGAAATAATCTTCATGTTCTACCTCCCACATAACATTTAAGTCGCGCCTCGCGAGAGGCGCGTGAGTAGAAATATTATTTTGAGAAAAAGAAAGAATTGTTGGAATTAGTCGCGCCTCGCGAGAGGCGCGTGAGTAGAAATAATGTAACCAAATTCGATATGCTGATCTAAAGAGTCGCGCCTCGCGAGAGGCGCGTGAGTAGAAATGCGCCATCTAATCACCGCCCCCACTGTTGTTTTGTCGCGCCTCGCGAGAGGCGCGTGAGTAGAAATGTTCCGTCGCTGACTTCCACTTCAACAGTTACCAGTCGCGCCTCGCGAGAGGCGCGTGAGTAGAAATGCCTAAGGATTACAGAAAAGAGGTGAAAAGTTTGGTCGCGCCTCGCGAGAGGCGCGTGAGTAGAAATTTATGTATAGTTGCAAATCAGCCGGCAGCGGTACATCGTCGCGCCTCGCGAGAGGCGCGTGAGTAGAAATCTTGGTAGCCAAAAACACCATCATCGGAAGACGTGTCGC
>OGYF01000474.1_pt1 | contig 41705 bp, 45 predicted proteins | sample 1576451 | NCBI WGS metagenome assembly OGYF01 (sample SAMEA3541505, study PRJEB24748) | human gut metagenome | biome: human gut; feature: human-associated habitat; material: faeces | place: China | collected 2012
CCAGCGCCGCGAGGATGGCGCTGCGCTGCGCCACCTCGCGGTACTGCTCGCGGCTGGCCCCGGAGGCGGCAAGCAGGGCGTCCACCTGCTGCGCAAGCACTTCGCCCTCCAAAGACGAATAGGCGGAGAGCGCATAGCTTTCCACCATGGCGATCATTTGTTCATATCTTTGATCGGCATCGGCCCTGATGGCATCCTGCTCCAGGGTCAATCCGCGTTTTTCCGCTTCCTCAAGCAGCGCTTCCTCCGCCGCAAGGGCGTCGAGCGCCTCTCTGCGGGCGCTTTCTTCGCGCTCCCGCAGCTGTTCGTCGGTTAGCTCCTCGGCAACCAGCGCATTCATCCACTGGGTATTTTTCAGCCTTTCCTCCAGCTGGCTTTCCAAAACGGGACGGCCGTTGACATAGGCCGCGATCTCGCCGTCCTGCGCCCGCGCCGCTGGCAGCAGGCATAACAGGCAGGCACATATCAAAAAAAATCTTTTCACCATGGCTCCTGTCTTTGCAAATCCCCGGAAGAGCGAGCTCTTCCGGGGAAGCGTCATCCGTAATTACTCGGCGGCGTACCGGCTGGAAATCGTCTCCACGTCGATGGAGTCCATGAAGGCTTCCACCTTGGAGTAGTCGATATCGTCGCGGACAAACTCGTTGGTGTAGACCTGATCCAGCGGGATCTCCTCGCTGATGAAGCCGCAGTCCAGCGCAGCCTGCATGTTCAGCTTCCAGCCCTCTTCGGATTGCAGGCCCACGCACTCCAGAATCCTGGCCTCGGTCTCGGAGCCGGGCTTGCCGAACATCTGATAGTTGCGGCCTTCCTGAATGAACTTGGCGGCCTTCCAAGTGACCTCGATGTTGGGATAATCCTCGGCCATGATCGCGGCGGCCGCTTCGGGATTGTAGTGCACGGCGTAGATGGCCTGCTGCATCGCGGTTACGAACGCCTGCACCAGCTCGGGCTCGTTCTCGATCATGTAGGTGGAGGTGCACAGCGGGTTGGAGTTGGTCTGAAGGACCTCGTTGCCGTCGATATAGACGAAGTCATAGTTCTGGCCCTGCAACTGCCAGCACTCGCCCGGCCAGGTGAAGAGCATGTCCAGCTTCTTTTCGGCCACCTGCACATAGCGGTTCTCGCCAGCCACGACGAACTCCAGGTCGTTCTCGACGTCAACGCCGGCAGCCTTCAGGGTCGGGGTGATGAGCATCTCCCAGGAGGGATCGCCCAGAGCGACGGTCAGCTTGTGGCCGTACTTCTCCTGCGCGCCGATCATGTCCTCAAAGGACTGAACGGGCGAATCGGAGGTAACCGCAATGCCCCAGATGTTGATGGAATCATAGCCGATAATCGCCTTGATGGGCAGGCCCTCCGCCACGGCGGACAGCACATAGAACGGGCCGGGGCCGCAGAACTGGGCCTGGTTGGTGGCGACCATCTTGGTGTCGGTGGTGCCGAAGGTCTCCTGAATGTTCATGGTGTAGCCTTCCTCGGCCAGCAGGCGCTGGGCGATGTGGAAAGGCGAGTCCTCAAGGTTCTCAACCGTGCGGGGCACGCAGTAGGTGAACTCCTTCATCTCGGCGAGGCCGGGAGCCGCGAGAAGCACCAGTGCGAGAGCCATGACCAGGGCAAGGATCTTTTTCATCGTGCAAACCTCCTTATATCTTTCAGACGGCATCCGCCGTCCAGGGTTCAGCTCTTCCAGTAGATCACTTTGCTTTGCAGGAAGGAAACCAGGCCATACATGATCAGGCCGATAATGGTGACGTAGAAGATGCAGGCGAAGGATTCGGTGGTTTTCAGATACTGCGAATACTTGATGATCAGCGCGCCCAACCCCTCGTTGCCGCCCACGTATTCGGCGGCGACACAGGCGGTGGTGGCGAAGATGGCGCTGAGGCGAATGCCGGTGAAGATATCCAGCGCGGCGGTGGGATAGACCACATGGCGCAGCGACTGCCACTTGCTGGCGCCCACCGTCTGCATCAGCTCATGCCGGATGGTCGGCACATTGAGGATACCGGTGCAGGTGTTCATGTTGACGATGGCGAACGATTGCAGCACCACGCCGATGATACGGACCTTGATGCCATAGCCCAGGAAGAGCATCAGAAGCGGCAAAATGATGATCAGCGGGGTGGTCACCAGCACGATGATGTAAGGGCTCAGCGCGGCGCTGAGCGTTTTGGAGCTGGTGATGCCTGTGGCCAGCAGCACGCCCAGCGGCACCGCCAGCAGGAAGCCGGAAAGCACCGTGATAAATGAAATCAGGAAATGCGTGCCGAACTCGGAGACGTTTTCGACCATACAGACGAAGATATTGGCCGGCGAGGGCAACAGCCATTTGGGAATTTCATTGGCAACGCAGATCCATTGCCAGAATCCGAACAGCAGTGCAAAGACGAACACCGGCGCGAGCACGCCCAGAATCTTCTGACGAACCGTTTTCATATGCGCGCGCCCCCCTTACTTGATATTCTTCAGTTCCAGCTTGCCAATCAGATTGGTAAGCTCGCGCTCGTAGGCAACGAAGCGCGGGGTGGTGATCATGCCAAGCTCGCGCGGCCTGGGCAGATCGATCTCCACCCTCTGCAAAAGGCGACCGGGCTGCGTGCCCATCACATAGATGCTGGAGGAAAGAAGCACGGCCTCCTCCACGCTGTGGGTGATGAAAATGATGGTCATTCCGGTTTTCTTCCAGATGTCGAGCAGCTCCATGTTCAGCTGCTCGCGCATCATTTCATCCAGCGCGCCGAAGGGCTCATCCATGAGCAGGATCTCAGGCTTGTGCACCATGGCGCGAATCACGCCCGCACGCTGCAACGCGCCGCCCGAAACCTCGATGGGATAGGCGTCCCTGTATTCGCTCAGCCCCACCATGTTCAGCAGGTAATCGACGTATTCCTCGTCCTCCTTGCTGGTGTTGCCGATGATGCGGTTGGGCAGCGCCACGTTCTGGCGGATGGTATACCACGGCAGCATATTGGGCTTTTGAAAGATAAAGCCCATTTTGCGCAGCACCTCGCGGGGAAATTTCTTGAAAGTATCCAGTTTCTGGCCATCCAGGTACAGCTCTCCCCCGCTGGGCTGGATGATGCCGTCCAGCATGCGGATCAAAGTGGACTTGCCGCAGCCGGAAGGGCCGATGATGGAGACGAAATCCCCGGCCTCCACCTGCATGTTGAAGTCCTGCACGGCCACGATGGTCTGGCTGCGCGTCTGAAATACCTTGGTGATGTTTCTGAATTCGATTTTCGGGGTGGGCAAGGCTATCAACTCCCGTCAGTTCTTCCACAGAACGACCTTATGCTCGATCGCTTCCACAATGTTGTACGTCACCAGGCCGATGAGCGCCACCAGGATGATGCTGCCATAGGCCAGGTCGATGTTGTTGTATTTGATGTACTGCTTGATTTTGAAGCCCATGCCGATGTTGCCGGACACCGTGTCGGCGCTCAGGGCGGCGATGGTCGCGTTGATGCAGCCCAGCTTGATGCCCGTGAATACCTGCGGCATGGCGTTCATGAAGGTGATCTTCATGAAGCGCTGCAGCTTGGTGCAGCCCACGGCCCGCGCCAGCTCGACCTTTTCATTTTCCAGGTTGGTAAAGCCGTTGAGGGTATTGAGGGTGATGATGGGCGTGGCCTGGATGATGACCACGTAAACGCGCTGCATGGGATCGTACCCCAGCCAGAGGGTGAGCAGCGGAATCAGCGTAATCAACGGCGTGATGACCAGCCAGATGATCACCGGGGAAATGGCCCTGGTCACCAGACCGGACTGGGAAATCAGGGCAGCCAGCAGCATGCCCAGCGCGGTGGCGACCGCAAAGCCGATGAGAATCACCTTCAGGGTTAAAATGAAATGCGGCCAGATGTCCACGGGGAACTTTTCCCAGATGCCGCTGACGATCTTGCTGGGCGCCGGCAGGATGTACTCCGATATGCCGGTCGTGCGGGCAATGATTTCAAAGAATACGAATAAAACAGCCAGCACCACCAGCGGAGCTATCACCCCGCGTCTGAGCAGCGATTTTCTTTTCCGGGCAGGGTTGCTCATCGTTTCTCACCTCCTGAAAGCGTAAAACGGACGATCTCGTTCAGCCGGGCGCGAAGCTCCAGAAACCGCGGGGTGGAAACCGTGTCCTGGTTGCGCTCCTCGTAGGGGATGTCCACGGTGATCTCGTGCGCGATGGCTGCCGGCAGGGGCGAAAAGACATAGACCCGGCGGGCCAGCAGCAGGGCTTCATCCACGCTGTTGGTCACCATGACCATGGTCTTTTGCGTCTCCTTCCAGATGTTGAGCATCTCGAAGGTCAGCATCCTGCGGGTGATGGCGTCCAGCGCGCCGAAGGGCTGGTCCAGCAGCAAAATCTCCGGATCGTGCACCAGTGCGCGCGCGATGCCCACACGCTGCTTCATGCCGCCGGACAGCTCGTGCGGATAGATGCGCCGGTACTGCGAAAGGCCCACGATGTCCAGCATCTCATCCACGCGGCGGTTCCACTGGGGGCCCTTGAGGTGCATCGTCTCCAGGTTGAAGCGGAGATTGCCCTCCGCGGTACGCCACTGCAAAAGGTTGTCGCCCTGAAACACAAAGCCGAAGCGCCGCAGAATTTCGCGCGGAAGCTGAACGCCGTAATCCGTGCCGTCCAGCACGATGCGCCCGGAGGAGGCGGGCAGAATGCCGCCCAGGATTTTCATAAACGTGGACTTTCCGCAGCCCGACGGGCCCAGGATGCAAACCATTTCCTTTTCTGCGATATCCATCGAAATATCGCTGATCACCTTCGTTGCGCTGCCGCCCTCGCCAAAGGATTTGGCGATATGTTCCGCCCTTAGCTTCACGTTTTCCAAAGCGAATGGCTCCTTTCTGAAAAAGCAGGGCCCTCCTACCAGGTCCTGCGCTTGAGCGCTCTGCCCAGGATGCAGTCCATGGCAGCAGAGCAGTTATAGATCATTTGATCGGTGTGCTGCCTGTAGGTGGGGCACATTTCGCCGTTGCACCAACCCTGGTAACCGATGGCCTCCAGCCCCTCGCGCACGGCCTTCCAGTCCACGTCGCCGGCCAGCAGATCCACAAAGCCGTCCAGGCTCTTGACCGCACGGCGAAAATCCTTGAAATGCACTTTGACGATTCGCTTGCCCAGAATCCGAATCCACTGTTCAGGATAGCCAAACATCATCATATTGGCCACGTCCAGCCACACGCCCACGTTGGGGCAGTCGATCTCGTCGATGAAGCGGCGCATTTCGAGGGGCGAGAGCAAAAACTTGTTCCAGATGTTCTCCACGCCGATGTTCACGCCCACCTGCACGGCATAGGCGCCCAGCTCGACGAGCGCGTCGCGGGAGCGCTCATAGGCAACCTCGTAGTCAATGACCTCGCTGCCGGCGAAAAATTCGATGTCATGTGCGTCGGGCACGACATCCTCCGGCTGAAAGTCCACGCCGACCGCGCCCGGACACACCATCACGGTATCCGCCCCAAGCAGCTTGCCGATTTCCATTTCGCGCCGCGCCACCGCCATGGCCTTCCGGCGGATGTCCTCGCGGTTGCTGGTGAGAGAATACTGCCAATACAGGCCCGTTGCCAGCGCGTTGATGGCGATGCCCGCGCGGTCAGCCGCATCACGGATTCTGAGCGCATCGGCGTCCGTGCTCTCCATGCTCAGCGGGCCTTTGGCCGCAAGCGCCAGCTCGATGCCCTCAAAGCCGGCGTCCTTCGCCATTTCCATACATGTTTCAATGCTCAGCGATTGATCGAATGACCAAATATTGATGCCCTTGCGAATGGTGCCCGGCATGAACCTCACTCCTCGTCCGTACGCCCTTTCCAAACCAGAATGAATGAAGCGCTATTCGGTTCGCCTCTGCTTTTGTGAGTTTATGATACAGCATTCGGACGGTTGTTGTCAATATCCGTAACCAATTTTTCTTTACTTTTTATTTCGTTATATTTCATTTATGATGCACTTTGCAACAATCTCTTGCGGTCTCCCGTTCCTCATAAACGCTGAAAGGCTTTATTTTTATAGAAAAATCGTGATTATCGCAAGGCGGGAAACTTTCTCAATCGCATTCTTGCTTTTTATTTCTTTTATTTATTTTTTCTTGACATTGTATTGCCCTGATGGTATATTATGTACAAGACGGTACTTGTCGAAAGGAGAAGGACAGCAATGGAATGGATCAAACAGCTTTTTGGTACGGAAAAACCCATCATTGCAATGTGCCATTTGAGACCCATGCCCGGCGATCCCTATTACGATAAGGACGGCGGAATGCGGAAGGTCGTTGACGAGGCCTACCGGGAGTTCACGGCGCTTCAGGAGGGCGGCGTGGATGCCGTGATGTTCTCCAACGAATTCAGCATGCCTTATCTCAAAAAGGTCAATCCCGAAACCACTGCCTCCATGGCGCGCGTGATCGGCGAATTGATGCACGAGATCAAAATTCCCTTCGGCGTAAACGTTCTGTGGGATCCCTTTGCCAGCCTGGACCTGGCGGCGGCCACGGGCGCGAAGTTCATCCGCGAGATCATGAGCGGCGTGTATGCCAGCGACTTTGGCCTGTGGGACACCAATACCGGCGAGATCGCCCGTCACCGGGTGCGCCTGGGCCTGGAGGACTGCAAGCTGCTGTTCAACATCGTGCCCGAGGCGGCGCAGTACCTGGCGCCCCGCGAGGTGTCCGACATCGCCAAGACCACTGTGTTCAACAACAGCCCGGATGTAATCTGCGTCAGCGGCATGACCGCGGGCGTGGGCACCGACATGGGCGTGCTTGCCCGCGTCAAGAACGCCATCCCCGATTGCCCGGTCTTTGCCAACACCGGCTGCCGCATCAACACCATTGAGGAAATCTTCAAAATCGCGGACGGCGCGGTGGTGGGCACCACCTTCAAGAAAGACGGAAAATTCGAAAACAACGTGGAAAAGTCCCGCGTTGTCGCCTTCATGGACAAGGTACATTCCATTCGCTGATTCTTCCCGGTCAGGCGGTCCCGGCGCGTTCTCCTTTGGAGGATTGCCGGGGCCGCCTGCGTCTTTTCTCCAAAGCGGATTTTGCAAAAATTTTCTTTCAGATTATCTTTTGAAAAAACATTGGAAAATTCAGTGCGATATGCTATGATATCAACTGTCGAGCATGGCGGCGGCCAGTCGGCCGTCATCGAGAAAGGGCGATAGTGTGTTCCGAATCGAACGGCAGGAGCAGATTCTCAACTACATCAACGAGAAGCAGCATGTGAAAACGCAGGAGCTGGCGCAGGCGTTCGGGGCTTCCCTGGTGACCATCCGCAATGATATCAACGAGCTGGCCAAGCGCGGCCTGGTCATCAAGACCCATGGCGGCGCGGTTTGCTGCCAACACAGCCCCAATATGGAAATTCCTTCCGTGATCCGCTTTCAGGAAAATATCGAAAGCAAGCAGGCCATCGCCTCTATCGCGGTTCAACTGATCGAGGACGGCGACGTGATTTTTCTGGATTCCGGTTCTACGACGCTGGAAATCGCCCGGCGCATTACTGCCCAGAACGTGACCGTCATCACGGATGATATCAAAATTGCCATCACCCTGGCGGAACGGGGCGGCATCTCGCTGATGATGACCGGGGGCACCCTGCTCCCCTCCGTCTACACGCTGGTGGGCGCGCAGGCGATCAATTTCATCAAAAATATCCGGGTGAAAAAGCTCTTTCTGGGCTGCGACGCCATCGATTTTGACTGGGGCATCAGCAACCGCACGATGGAGGAGATCCAGGTCAAGGACGCGATGATTCACGCCGCACATGAAGTGATTGCGGTGGCGGACTGCTCCAAATTCAACCGCCAGGTCTTTGCCCGACTCTGCGGCATGGACGCTCTCAGCGCCCTGATCACCGACCGCATCGACCCGGACGCGCGCGAACGCCTGGAAAGCTCCGGAATCCGGGTGCTTACCCCCGCTTGAATACACATTGCCCGTCCGGCGGCATGAACCGTCGAACGGGCAATCTTTTATTTCAGCATCTCTCGGACCCGGTCTGCCACCACGGGGGCAAGCTTGGCGTGATCAGCCTTGGAGTAGTGCAGGCCGTCCAGCTCGTTGAGCTCGAAGCCCAGCTCGGCGCAGTCGATAAAGCCGCAGCCGTTGCGCTCCGCAACAGCGCGGTATTCTTTCCCCAGTTCAAGGCTCTTGGCATAGGCATCCGGACCGAAGCTGAAGCCGAAGATCATCTCCCCGATGCGCGGGTGGGTGGGATGCGGCGCGATCAAAAGCACCTTGGGCGCGGGATAGGCGTAGTAAGAGGCCTGACAGGCCTGTACCAGATGCTCCACGCCGAAGGCGATCATGCCCGCAGTGAGATTGAACATATGCTTGAGTTCGTTGCAGCCCATCTGGAGAACCACCAGATCCAGGGGCGCGTTTGCATCCAGCGCCACTTGCAGGCTTTTCAGCCCAAGCCGGTTGGGAAAGTAGGGGTCCTCCACCATGTTGGTGCGCGCGTTGAGCGCATTTTCGATGATGCGGTACCCGTCGCCCAGCAGCGTCTGCACCCTGCCCGGCCACCGCTCGTCCCAGGCCATGCGCTGACCTGACCCCAGCTCCGGCAGATAGGTGGATGCATCGTATCCCCAGGTATTCGAATCGCCAAAAACCAAGATATGTTTCATTGCCCGCAGTCCTTTCATAAGGTTGTGTTGATTTTCGTTTGTTTTCGTTTATTTTATCATAATGCTTTTTCTTCGTCAACAACGCAAATCATACAGCGTCGCAAGCCTTTCTTCCGGCACAGAAGCCGAATGGGCACACTTTCCTCAAGGCGCCGCCGGCAGCAGCCAAGCCGGCGCCCGCATGGAGGCTTGACCTGCCGGCGCTGTTGCAGAACATGAAAAAACGCCCAATCCCTTATGGATTGAACGTTTTTTATCCTGGTGGGATTAGTAGGGCTCGAACCTATGACCTCCACGATGTCAACGAAACGTCGTTTATTATTAAACCATCATCATATTGATTATAAAATCATCATCATATCCGCCTCGCCGGAGTGGAAATTCAGGGCGGTTTCCGTGCTCTGTCAGGCAGCGGACCAAAAAGAGATAGCGCAGGAGGACTTGCAAATCCCCCTGCGCTTTGCTATACTCAAAACAGATCAAATATGATCTATTTTACATAAAATCATTTGATTTAGCCAATATATAATCCGTTGGAGGAAACGACTATGGGATTTGTCTGGGAAACGCCCGAAGAGATCAACCTTGCTCTGGCGCAGCGCCTGAGCCGCATCCGCAAGCGGCGCAAGCTGACCCAGGAGCAGCTCAGCGAAAAGAGCAACGTCAGCTACGGCAGTATCAAGCGCTTTGAAACCAGCGGGCAGATTTCGCTGCTGTCCCTGACCAAGCTCTGCGTTGCCCTGGGCTGCGAGGACGAGATCAAGCGCCTGTTTACGGCGGTAACCTACGACAGCATCGAGGAGGTACTCCGTGAACGAACGTAAACTGGATGTCTATCTGGGGGAGCGCCTGGTGGGAACCCTGGCCGAGACGGTCGATCACCGCGTGGCTTTCGCCTATGCGGATGCCTGGCTGGAGGACGGATTTGCCATCAGCCCCTTTTCACTTCCTATAGAACAAAATGTGTTTGTGCCGGGTTCCCAGGCCTTTCAAGGGCTGTGGGGCGTGTTCGCGGACAGCTTACCCGACGCATGGGGCCGCCTGCTGGTGGACCGCATGCTGAAGCAGCGCGGCTTACCTCCTGAAAAGGTCACACCGCTGGAACGCCTGGCCATTGTGGGAAGCTCCGGCATGGGCGCGCTGACCTATCATCCGGCGTGGGACCTGCACGAACCATCTCACCTGGGCGATCTGGACGCGCTCTCCGCGCAATGCCAGGCGCTGCTGCTTCAGGAGGACGTCAGCGATCTGGATGCGCTTTTTCAGTTGGGCGGCAGTTCCGGCGGCGCACGGCCCAAGGTGATGACGGAGGAGTGGGTGATCAAGTTCCCTGCTTCCCGGGAAATGCCGGAGGTGGGGCGCATGGAAAAGGAATACATGGACTGCGCTGCCTCCTGCGGCATTGTGGTTCCCGAAACCAGGCTGCTGCCCTCCCGGCGTTGCGGCGGTTATTTTGCCGTGCGGCGTTTTGACCGGGAGCAGGCTGCCGGTCAAGTCATCCGCCGCCATATGCTGACGGCCGCCGCTATCCTGGAAGCAGACTGGCGCACCGCGTCCATGGATTACCATACGCTGATGAAGCTCACGCGCATCCTTTCCCGGAGCAACGCCGAGGATACGGCGCAGATGTACCGGCGCATGTGCTTCAACGTTTTCGCTCACAACCGGGACGACCACGCCAAGAATTTCAGCTGGCTGTACGACCCGGTACAGGACTGCTGGCACCCCTCTCCCGCCTACGACCTCACCTGGAGCACCACCTACTACGGCGAGCATGCCACCACGGTGGACGGCAACGGCAAAAACCCCGGCATGCAGGAGCTGCTAGCCGTGGGCAAAGCCGCGGGGATGAAAGCGAAGGCTTGCCGGGAGATTGCGGAGGAAATCCGGGAAAAGGCGGAGGACTTGGAGCGGCGGTATCGGGGGATGAGGTCGTGATTTCCGTTTGTCTTTTTTGGTAGTAGCCTGTATAATAAAGGAGAAAAGACAAGCAGGAAGGCCATTCTTCCACGTCAAACGGAGGACGAAACGCATGATAACCGGTGCGATTAAAAATAATGTGGACAAAATCTGGACGGACATCTGGGCGGGAGGCATCACCAATCCCCTGACGGTGATCGAGCAGCTCACCTATTTGATGTTCATCCGCTCCTTGGACGAGAAAGAGCTGGAAACCGAAGAGTTTGAAAACATGACCGGCGGGAAAATGGACAAGATTTTCCCGCCCACGCCCTTGGGACAGAGCATGCGATGGAGCAAATTCAAGCATGATGATTCCCGGGACATTTACGAGACGATTTCCAAGCGGGTGTTCCCGGCCATCAAGAACATGCGCCATGGCCGCCTGCCGGACATCAACGAAAAGGGCGAGCCAGTCTGGGCGGATGCGCCCGTCGAGGACGCCCAGGCCGTCCAGGACGCCCCCCAGGAGAATACCGCCTTTGCCCGCTACATGAGCGACGCCATGTTCCTGATTCCCACGCCCCAGGTGCTGCAAAAGATCATTACCGGGCTGGACGACCTCTACGAGCACGATCTTTCCGAGCAGGACATGCAGGGCGACCTGTACGAGTACATGCTGGGCAAGCTGGCCACCGCCGGACAGAACGGCCAGTTCCGCACGCCCCGGCATATCATTGACATGATGGTGGAGCTGCTCCGGCCCACCCCGGAGGACACCATCTGCGATGAAGCCGTTGCGTGAATGATACGGTGTGCTTTTCGGCACTTCGTTAAGGTATATCTAATATAAAGTTGTTACGTGCCTTCTGACACCGAGGGGTGTGCAGAGGGTCTTATTTTTTGCCTGTAGACTGCCATGCTGCCTGCGGTTACGGCATTCATGGGTGTGCATTCTAAAAATTTTGCATACGCTCATAACGAAATGTCCTGTCCCGTAACGATGACAAAATAGTTCGTTATGAGGGTATGCAGATTGTCGATTGCATCGAATATTGCTGAATTCCCTTGACTTTTCTGCCTTTCAGAGTGATGTATGGACACTACAACTCTGAGGGAGGGATTGCAGTTGTTTGAAACTGAAGTTGAGTACAGACTGGCGAAATGGATTCTCGCCGGAATGCTGCAGGACGGAGTCATCAGCGACAGCGAGATGCATGAAGCCTGGGTGAAAATCGCAGAGCGTTATAATCCGCCGTTTCTGGAACTTGAAGACTATGACAGAAAAATTGGAGATGGGGTGATTGTAAATGACAGATAGAGTTATTACAAGATTGGCAGCTATACCGAGACCGGCGACTTTTAAAGAGGCCGCAAAATCAGTACAGAGAGTTGCGGCCTATGCAAGAGTATCAACAGACCACGAAGACCAGGAAACAAGTCTTTCGGCGCAAACAGAGTATTACAGAAAGAAAATAACGGAGCATCCGGGTTGGGAGTTTGTTGAGATCTATGTGGACGATGGAATCTCCGGCTTGAGTACGAAACACAGAGAGGGATTCAATAGAATGGTTGAGGACTGTCTGGCCGGACGCATTGATCTGATTCTGACCAAGTCGATCTCCAGATTCGCAAGGAATACGGTTGACACTGTTACTACGATTCGAAAGCTGAAGGATACTTACTGCGATATGATCCGCACGGTTACCCACGCCAAGGTCAACGGCAAGGAGAAGACCACGGTTGTGCGTGAGGCGGGAAAAACAAAGACCTCCGTGCGCACTGTCCTTCTCCCAACTCCCGTCATCCAGATTCTGAAGGACGCGACCTGCAAGGAAGGATATGTACTTGGCGGTGAAAAGCCGCTGTGCTATTCCACCTTCAAGCGAACGTATCAGGCGGCCTTTGAAAAGCTGGGAATCAAGGGCAAGTGCAGCAACTATGACTTCCGCACCACCTTCGGTACAGAGTTGTGTGAAGCCGGTCTGTCCTCCAAACAGGTGGGGGATATGATGGGGCATGCTGACACTCGCATGGTAGAGACGGTTTATGCACGCACCCGGCATGAAGGCATCATGAAGCATAGAAATATGCTGGATCAGCTCAATCAGACCTACGCAACCTGACAACAAACCTGACACAAAAACAGGGGCCAAGTCCTTGTGAATCCATCGTTTCTGGGTTTCGGATTCTGACAGATTCTCTGACAAAGCCCCTGTTTCTGTTGTTGGAGTCAGATTTTCAGAAATAAGAAAAACGCTCAATCCCTTATGGATCAAGCGTTTTCTTGTTGGTGGGATTAGTAGGGCTCGAACCTATGACCTCCACGATGTCAACGTGGCGCTCTAACCAACTGAGCTATAATCCCATCCTTGCCGCGGCGCATGGCGCACATCTGCTGCAACGGAGGTGATTATACCATGGATTATACATTTTGTCAAACGCATATTTACATTTTGTATAAGCAGGGATGTTCCGTCGCCGCTTGGAGCGAAGCACGAGGCGGCCGGACTTCTTTGTTCCCACGGAAGCATCAGGCTCATGCAAAGGACCGTTGGCCTCTGCGGCCAACGGTCCTTTGCAGCCCGCTTTCTGCGCCTCAGGTTCGGAGCGTCCGCGCTATTCCTGCACTGCTTGGGCCGGTTCTATTCAGCCAGCACTTCTTCCTCGCAGAGGCGGAAATAGCGGACGCTCTTGGAAACCAGCTCGTCCAGCTGCTCCGGCGGAGTGATGGCGTTCTGGGCGGGATAGGGATCGCCGCCGGGACCAAGGGGCTCGGGCGTGACGAAGCACGAATCATTGTTGTATCCGATGAGGTAAAGGGCGCGGATGATGGTCTTGATGTCCATGAAGCCGTCGCCCAGGGCGCAGCGGTTGGTATCGGCCATGTGCAGGTTGGTCAGCATGTCGCCCGCATCCCAGATGGCCTGACCGATGTGTTTTTCGCCCACCAGCATGTGATAGACGTCGCCGTTGATGTGCTGAACGCCGGGATGGTTGAGCAGGCGGATGTAGTCCTTCGCCTGTTCAAAGGTATGAACGACGCTGGTTTCCGCCGCACGGATCGGCTCGATGGCCGCCCGCACGCCATACTGCACAAACAGGTCCGCTACACGGCTCAGGCTGTCGATGCTGCGGCCGATTTCACTGTCGTCATACTTTCCGGGGCGGCCCACTGCTGCCGGGCACACGAGCATGTACTTGCCGCCCATTTCCGCAGTAAAGGCGACCTCGCGCTTGATGTAGTCGATGGCGGCCTGACGCCGGATGTGGCGGTTGGAGGACAGGTCGTTGTCCGCGCTGAACATGCCGCAGACGCCCGCGCAGGCGATCCCGTAGTCTGCCAGGACCTTTTTGGTTTTGGCCGCGTCGTATCCCAGGTCGTCTCCGTAGTGATTGCCATGCAGCTCCACATAACGGATGTCGTTTTTCGCCAGGCGCTCCAGAGAACGCTCCAGCGGCTCCAGGCCAAATCCCCAGTTGCTCCAGGAGAAGTTGAGCCGCTTTTCGAGGCGCTGCGGGTGCTCGGCCTTGAGCTGGGCGAATGCGCGTCGGATGTTCTGGCCCAAAACCTCGTAGTTTTGCATGAAAAACACCTCGCTTTTTATCGTTGGGACAAGGTTGCGCAAAGTGGAAGGCATATGTCCTGAGATTCTCCGGCAACAAACCACGTACCCCATGGTTTTGAGCAGCGGTACGGCAGTAGGCAGGCCGCCCATTTTCCGTGCCGGCCCCTGCCGTTCCCAGGGCAGCCATATGAAAGAGACAGGCTGCCATCCCATTGCCATGCAGCCAAGTTCCTCCTGAAAGCCTGGGGGGGGGGGAACAGAATGCGCTTAGCGCACGCGGTACCCATCCAGCAGGTCGAAGCGGAAGCACACGCCCGTCCCGCTTTCATCCGGCGGATAGGCGTAGCCGTCGCGCACCTCAAGGGGATGGGTGGTGTACCGGTCGATGGGGAAGCTGTGCACCTCCAGCCAGCCGGCGTTGCATACGCCCGCCAGCAGGCTGACGTGCAGCTCCTGCATGCCGTGAGTCGATACCGGGCAGTGGCGCGCATAGGCCAGCGCGGCCACCTTGAGCCACGCGGTGATGCCGCCCACGTTGGAGGCGTCCGGCTGCGGATAATCGATGCAGGCGGATGCCATCATGTTTTCAAACTCATATACGAAATGAAAGTTTTCGCCGGCGGCGACAGCGATGCCCGCCTGCTGCGTCATACGGCGGTAGCCGTCCGGATCGTCGGGATCGACGGGTTCCTCCATCCACAGGGGCCGGTAGGGCGCGATGGCCCGGCACACGCGCAGGGCGTTCTCCGCGGTCCATTTGTAATTGGCGTCTACCATGAGCGTCCGGTCCGGTCCGATCAGCTCGCGTACGGCAGCGACGCGGGCGGCGTCCTCGGCTACCGTGTCCTTGCCCAGCTTGATCTTGACCGCCGTATGCCCCTGCCGGAGATAACTGCGGATGTTGTCCAGCAATTCCTCCTAGCTGAAATCCAGATCAATGCCGCCGGCATAGGCGCGCGCGCGACCGTTGGCGCCGCCCACCATCTTCCACAGCGGCAGGTTGGCCCGCTTGCAGCGGATGTCCCACAGGGCGATGTCCGCCGCCGAGATGGCGAACGCATCGATCCCGCCGCGGCCCACGTAGTGCAGCCTGCGGCGCAAATCGCTCCAGATGCCCTCGATGCAGGCGGCGTCCCGCCCCAGAAGGGCGGGGTTTACGTCCCTGTCGAGCAGCTCCACGATGGCGGTCCCGCCAATCCCGCCGGTATAGGTGTAGCCATAGCCGGTGCAGCCGTCCTCCGTGGTGACGATGCACATCACCAGCTCGAAATGCGTGTGCTTTTCGTGGCTGGCGTCGCCCAGCGGCTGGGCGAGGGGCACCTGATACAGCCGGTTTTCCACCTGAACGATGGTTTGCATGCGTTAGTTTCCTTTCAGGACAGCTCAGAACAGGTCCCCGTTTTCGTCGAACACCAGTGCCTCCGGCTCGCCCGGAATCTCCATGCCGGGCGTGGCGGCCACCTCGTCCAGCAGATTTTCGGATACGTAGACGGTGTCCATGGCCAGCGTGCTGGCGATGCGGATCATGGTGACCTCCTCCGGGAGCTCTGCGGGGGTCATCTTGATGGTGGCCTGGATGGTTTCCTTCTGCGTATCAAAGTACATGGGAATCTTGCAAAGGCAGGTCACCGTGCTGGTGAGCGAGTTGGGGTAGGTGTTTTCACGGCTCATGCGCTCCACCACGCGGCGCGAGCAGGTGTCAGCCATGCCCAGGCCCACCACATTGCCCAGCGTCTCGTCGGTGATGTCCAATATGCCGATGCGGCAGGCGTCGATGCCGCCCTGAATCGTGGGCACAATCCACCGCCCCGCGATGTTGGGGTCCATGCCCTCGCCGCTGATGTCCTTTCCTACATGGTCGCCACCACGGGGCATCCCACGTTTTCCTCCGTGACGCCATAGCCATGGATGACGTCCAGCTGCCCCTGCGCCGTGGCTGCCCATGGCGGGAATCACGAAGGGCTTGGCTCCGCGCTCCTTGAGGAAGGAAACCACCTCACGGATCACCACGGCCAACTGATCGATTCCGCGGCTACCAGCGGTGATCGCCACCGACATGCCCGGCTCAATGGCGGAAACCACGGCCGGACGCGCCAGCTCGCGGCGCGCCTCGGCCGCCACATCCTCAAGGTGGGAAGCGTCAAAAATCTGGCGAACCGGCGCCAGTCGGGGAATGGGCACATCTTTGAGCAGTTCATGAATGGAGCCCATGTTTCTTACCTCCTTCAAACGATTCACAACTGGCGCCTGAAGCGCCGGACGGAAAGCAACGTGGCCGCATCATTGCTGACACGCCGAGGGAACGTTCCCATAAGCAAGCGAAATACCTTGTCTCCCAGCCCTGCGGGGGGGCGGATACGGCGGATTCTCATCCTTGCTTTCCTCAACCTTTCTGCTTTAAATATAATCACTTTCACAACAAAAAAGCAATTGCTTTGTGGATTATTTTATTTTAAAAAACATATTGCATTTTTCAAATCATTATGTTAAAGTGGTGCTAAGGATTAATGGAAGCGTTCCCAAACGGCTTGGGCGCAACCTGAAAGCAGTATACGCCATGGGTATCCCCTTTGTTTTTCTGTTGAGCAAACCCCTTGCGGGCGTTTGTGCGAATACTTGTCCGGGTTTCAGGCGTCGTCCTTCGGCGCTGAAAAATACATAAGAGGGAAATACCATGAAAAAATTCATCGCTCTTGCCCTGGTACTGGCCCTGGCCTTGACGCTTGCCGCGGTTCCTGCGGGTGCCGAAGACACCATCAAGATCAAATTCGCCTACATGCCCCCGAACTGACCCCCGAAGAGTGCGTGGAAGCCACCATCGCTTACACCTTCCGCGATTATCTGGAAGAGCACTTCCCCGGCCGCTTTGAAGTGGAGATTTATCCGTCCGGTCAGCTAGGCTCCTTTGCGGAAACTTACGCGGGCAACTCCGACGGCAGCATTGAGATCTCGCTGGTCAACGTGGCGGCCATCGCTACCGTGGACAACAGCCTGAACGTATGGCAGATCCCCGGCTCCGTGGTCAGCCTGGACCATATGCGCGCGCTTCTGTCCAGCGAAGAGGCCATGGCGACCTTTGACAATGTGAGCCAGCAGACCGGCACCACCATCCTGATGGGCTTCTCCGCCGGCGCCCGCCGCTTCACCAACAACGTCCGTGAGGTAAAGACCCCCGCCGACATGAACGGCATCGTGTTCCGCACCATGGAAAACCCGCTGTACGTCAAGATGGTTGAAGCAATGGGCGGCGTGGCCGTTCCCATGGCCTCCAGCGAGATGTACTCCGCCCTGCAGAACAAGGTCATTGAGGGCCAGGAGAACCCGATTGCTTCCATCATCTCTGACCTGACCTATCAGGTGCAGGATTACCTGGTGCTGGACGGCCACGTGTACTCCGTCGCCTTCATGGTGACCAACACCGCCTGGCTCAACAGCCTTGATCCCGAGCTGCAGGAAGGCATCAAGGCCGCTGCGCAGGCCGCTTTTGAGGCCTCTAATGATCGCGTGGATATCATGGAAGCCGAGGGCCTTGATTTCCTCAAGGAGCAGGGCATGACGGTGTACGAGCCGACCGAAGAAGAGATCGCCGAGTGGATGACTGCCTGCTATGACGGCACCTACGACTACGTCGTCGAGCAGCTGGGCTAGGAAACCGTGGACAACTTCATGGCGATCGTCAACAGCCTGAAGTAAGCCGCCGCAACATTTCCACGATCAATACTTCCTCGGGTTCATCTGGGCGCGCAAGCGCCCAGATGGCCCGCATCTATGAGGAGAGCAGGCCATGGAAACATTGAAAAAAGTCTACTTCACGGCAAGCAAGGTAGAAGACCAGGTGTACAAGGTCTGTAAAGCCCTGGGCGCGCTTGCCATGTCGATTGCCTTCCTGGCAATTTTTCTGCAGGTCATTTATCGCTATATCCTATGCAACTTCATGAACCTTCCCCTGGCCTTTACCGAAGAGCTGGCCAGGTACTGCCTGTTTTGGATCATCTATCTGTTGCTGCCCGTCAGCATTAAGGACGGCATGGAGGTCGCCAACACCTACCTGCCCGGCAAACTCAAGGGTGCGGCCAAAACCGCCCTGTACCTGCTGGTGCGCGGCCTGTGCCTGGTTATCGCGCTCATTGCCTTCATCTATTCTTTCTCCACGCTGCAAACCTACTGGAATTTCACCTCGCCGGTCATGCAGCTGCCAGGCTTTTTCCAATATGGACCGGTTGTTATCGGAATGGGCATCGTGATCATCCGTTACATCATCGAAATGATGGGCTTTGCCTGCGGCGAGATCAAGCCCTTTGAATCTGTTGGACAAGGAGGCGTTGAGTAACCATGGAAGCAATCATCGTTCTGGTTGCCTTTCTGCTGCTGGTGCTCTTCATCTTCGCCGCCAACATCATGTCCCGCGGCGGCATCACAAAACGCATCTTCCTGTTCTGCGACGCCATCTGCGGCCACTTCAGCGGCGGCCTGGCGCACGCCAACGTGCTGGCCAGCATGCTCTTTGGCGGCATCAGCGGTGCCTCCAACGCCGACGCCGTGGGCCTGGGCGCCATCGAAATCGAAATGATGACCGAAAAGGGCTATAAGCGCAGCTACTCCGCCGCCGTTACCGCGGCCAGCGCCATCCTGTCCTCCATCGTGCCGCCCAGCAACATCTTCATTGTCTACGCCGTTACGGCGGGCACGGTTTCGGTTTCGGCCATGTTTATCGGTGGCATCGTGCCGGCTGTGCTGCTCACTGCGTTGCTGATCGGCCTCAACGTCTATTACGCCAAGCGCTACAACTTCCCCAAGAATGAGAAGTCCGCCGGTTGGCGCTATGTGGGCAAAACGGCGCTGCAGACTCTGCCAGCCCTGTTCATGCCCATCATCATTCTGGGCGGCATCCTGGGCGGCGTGTTCACGCCCACCGAGTCCTCCGTGGTGGCGGGTGTCTACGCGCTGGTAGTTTCGGCTTTCATCCTGCGCAACCTCACCTGGCGCGACGTGTACGAAGCGCTGGTGGAGTCGGCCAAGATGACAGCCGTGGTCATGTTCATCATCGCTGTGGCCGCCGCCATGGGCTGGGGCATTACCACCATGCGCCTACCACAAAAAATCTCCGAATGGTGCCTGTCCTTTGCGCATACCAAGATGCAGTTCATGATGCTGTGCTTCGTGCTGCTGGTCATCATCGGCATGCTGGTGGACGTCACCCCCGCCATCCTGATCATCGTACCTATTCTGGTGCCCGCTGCCAGGGCCTTCGGCGTGGATACGCTCTACTTCGGCCTGTTTGTCGCCATGACACTGACCATGGGCCCGGTGATCCGCCGGTCGGCATGCTGCTGTTTACCACATCCACCGTCGCAAAGATCGACCTGTCCGCGATGTACAAATCCATCTTACCCTATGCGCTGGTGGAAATCATCTTCTGCGTGCTGCTGATCTTTGCCGAGCCGGTGCTGCTGTTCCTACCGCGCCTGTTTGGCTACTAAACGAGGAGTTCCAAAGGGGGTTCGCATAGACGCATGAGGGCAACCATACGCGATTTGGCAAGCCTGTCCGGGTTATCCACCTCCACGGTTTCGCGCGTGCTGACAGACAACGCGCACGTGAGCAAGGCTGCCAGGGAAAAGGTGGAGCAGGCCATACGCCAAACCGGCTATGTGCCCAACGGGCTTGCCCGTGGGCTTGTGCAAAAGCGCCGTGATTTGATTGCCGTGATTGTGCCGGACGGATACAACCCCTACTATGATGATATCCAGCTTGGGATTCATCAGGAAGCCTCACAGAACGGTTTTGACGTTATCACCATTTCCGAGGGCGATCACTCTTGCATCAGAACGGTCAAAAAGATCATTGAGATCGGCATTGACGGCGTGCTGCATCTGGGCGCACTGGAGAGTGACGACGTCATTCCGCTGCTGGTGCAAAACGACATGCCGTTTGTCCTGCTATGCAGGCAGCTTTCCACCATCGAAGCCGACACCGTGCTCTTTAACGATTATGAGGCGGCGTTTTCCGCTACCGAGCATCTTATCATGCTGGGCCACCGCAACATCGCCTACATCTGCGGCAGGCGTAATTCGCTCTCCAGCCTGGAAAAGTATCGCGGCTACGCCGGAGCGCTCGCAAAGCACGGCATCGCAGTCAATGCTGCGCTGGTGGGCTGGGGCCAGCTGGACATGCAGAGCAGCTATCGGGTGATGAATGAATTTCTGGACGCGCGTGCGTCAGGATGTCTGTCCTTCACCGCCGTGGTAGCCGGAAACGACATGATGGGATTCGGCGCGAGAGAGGCTATGCTGGAGCGTGGCCTCTCCATCCCCGACGATCTGTCTCTGGTTTCCATGGATGATATCAGCTGGTCTGCCATACAGGGTGTTGAAATGACCTCTGTGCGTGTGCCGAGGCTGGAGATGGGCCGCATTGCCTGCCAGCTGCTGCTCAAGCGAATCGCGCAGCCTGAACGCAAACATGAAGTGCATATCTTGGATACGCAGCTCTCCATTCGCAAAAGCTGCTGTCCGCAAAAGGAGCAAAAAGAATGATCATTACCGATGTAAAACCCATTAAATTGCAATTCTGGCCGCCCAACCCGCCGCGCGACGGCCTGGCCGCCATTCCCACGCGCGATGTGTTTCTGGTGCAGATCGAAACCGACGCGGGCATCACCGGCATCGGCGAAGGCTTTGCGCTGGGTTCGCTGGAATCGCTGGCGACGCTGACCATGGAGACCCTCAAGCCGCTGCTGCTGGGCCAGGACCCGACCATGATCGAGGCATTGTGGAACCGCATGTACCTGGGCACCGCGCGCTATGGCCGCCGTGGCATCATGATGGCCGCCATCAGCGCGGTGGACATCGCCCTATGGGACATTCTGGGCAAAGCGGCCTCCAAGCCGGTGTACAAACTGCTGGGCGCGGCCAAGCATTCGCTGATTCCCTATGCCAGCGCCGGGTATTACCAAGAGGGAAAGGGCATTCCCGAACTGCAGGAGGAATGCGCCGGGTATGTGAAGATGGGTTTTCAGGCCGTAAAGATCAAGGTCGGCGGAGCGCCGGTGGAGGAGGACATCGCGCGGGTTCACGCGGTGCGCGAGGCCATCGGACCCGACGTGGCGCTGGGCATCGACGCCAACAACGCCTGGGATTATCCCACGGCCCTGAAAATGGCGCGCGCCTGCGAAAAGGAAAACGTGCTGTTCTTTGAGGAGCCCATGTCTACCGACTATCCGGAGGACTGCCTGCGCTTGGCGCAGCATACGGACGTATCCATCGCCGGCTACGAAACGCTCCTGACCCGCTATGGCATGAAGGATTTCATCACCCGCAGCGCCGTGGACATCGTACAGACCGATGCGATCTGGACGGGTGGCATCACGGAGGCCCGCCGCGTGGGCATGCTGGCTGGAACCTGGGGCAAAATGGTGATCCCCCACTTCTCGGCATCCATGGTATCTCTGGCCGCCAACCTCAGCTTCGGCCTCTCGCTGTACAACACCAAGTACATGGAATACACCCTGGACGAAAATCCCCTGCGCAGCGAGCTTTGCAAAAAGAGCATCGTGATGCAGGACGGCGTGGTGACGGTGTTCGACGAGCCGGGTCTGGGCGTGGAACTGAATCCGGAAACCGTGGAGCGTTATCGCGTGTAAATGGCCTCCACCTCTTTCCCCTGGCGCATGCCAGGGGATTTTGTTTTGCAAAGCCGATCCGCCCCGGCCCTAAATGGGGCCGGGGCGGCTTATGTCATTCCCGCGTCAGCGTATAACGCACCAGCTGCTGCACTTTGCCGCAGGAAGCGTCGATGACGCAGGCGTCCTTTTCGCTGGTGACGGACAGGTTGGTGGGGGCCACATCGCGGTCGATCACCGTCGTCCGCATGCGCCAGTCCCCTTCCGCATCGGGCTTTTGAAGCATCATAAGAGCACCGTCGCCGCCTCGGTAGGCGGCCAGCAGGGCGGGCCGGCCCAGAATGTCTCCGCCCCAGAGCGCATGGGCAAAGGGCGCATCGAAACGATAGACGATCTCCCACCGGTCCCCGCACAGCTTGTTCACCGCGATCTCGTCGCCATGGAATCCCTCGATGGTCACCAGCTCCTCCACGCCGTCCCCATCCAGGTCCACCGTCACGGCGTCGCTGATTTCCCGATCCAGCAGGCGCTCGGCCCGCCAGGGGATGTCCGCGCCGCCGGGCACCGCCACCTCGTACAGCCCCTCCGAACCGGCGATCAGCAGCACCTCGCGCCCGTTTCACATGGTGCGGCAAAAGCCATGATTCTTGGTCAGGCTGGGAATGATGGGCTGCATGTCCCGCGGCGGACGGCCGCCGTCCAGCTCGCCCACGGCCGTTACGCCCGGCGAGCTCCCGTCATCACGGAAGGCTTTCGCTTTGCACAGCTGACAGGCGACGAGGAACTGCCTCCCCTGAATCTCGACAATGTCAAAGCGGTGCAGATAGGGATACTCCATCCACTTTTCCGCCTTCCAGCCCTCCGGCGTGGGCGAGGTCTTGACGATGCAGGCCTCCGCCGCGTCAAAGCCGGGGAAAAAGTTCTGTACGGCCAGAAAGGCTCCCTCCGGCTCCAGCTGGCTGATGCTCATGCAGCCGCCGGCGTCATGCCATACGGGGGTCTGCGCCTCGGGCACGTGCCAGTCGTACACCCGGCAGCCGCCCCGGCCCTCGGAGGCGCATACGCCCAAGCGCCCCTGGGGCGTATGCAGCTGGTTGACCGCGTAGCACATGGGCAAAGAAAAAAGCACCTCACGGCAAATGGAGATTCCGTCCATATCCTTCTTCCCTCTTTCCTGTTTTGATCCTGGCGGACGCACCGCCGCGCCCCTGAAAAGGCGGGGCCTATGCTGTTTTCAGTATAGCCCCGCCGGGCGGCGCTGTCAACCGCATCCAACATCCTCACGTCCGTAGCTGATAGGGCGTTATGCCGGTCACACGCTTGAACGCCTTGGTAAAGCTGCTCTGATCCGCATAGCCCACGGTCACGGCGATTTCATTGATGGGATACTGGGTAGCCGTCAGCAGCTGGCGGGCCTCCTCCACCCGAAAGCGGGTCAGGTACTCATGGAAGCCGATGCCCATGCACTTTGAAAAGAGCGCCGAGAAATAGGACGGGCTCACCTCCAGCTCATCCGCCAGACTCTGGATGGACAGCGGCTGGTCAAAATGGTCCGTGATGTATTGCACGGCCCTTCGCACAACCGGGTGTGCCTGAGCCGCTCCGGGCAGCGCTATGGTCTGGATGAAGTTCTCCACGATCTCCTTGAGCGAAAAGCACAGGTCCTCGTAGCTTTCGTCCTTTTGCAGCTGCTCCAGGTATTCTGGGTTGCGCGGGAGGATGCGATCAGGCGACGCGCCGCCTTCAATGGCGATGCGGCTGAGCAGGATGGTCAACTCGCACGCGCGGGTCCGTATCCATTGCAGATCCTGCCCCTGTGCCAGCAGCACAAAGCTCAGCAGCTCGTTGAGTATCCGTCTGGCGCCCTGGATGTCGCCCTGTCTGACCTTGCCCAGCAGGGCGCATTCCTTTTGATAAACCAGTGTGCACATGGAGTCGGTCCGACTCCCCATGTCATGCTGCACGGTATCGCTGACCGCCGGCTGCCGGCAGAGCTTCTCCTGCCGCTCCTGCATCAGAAGCCGCGCGTCGGAGAGCAGCGGCGCGAAGAGATCGTCCATCAGGCAGCTGATGCCGTGCAGGCGGGCGGGGGTGATGACGGGCAGCTTTTGCAGCTCGTCGTACAGGTCCAGGCACAGCGGGGGCGCCAGGCGGCGCTTGTCGGCCAGGCCGGAAAGCGGCATGCTGTCCGGCGCGTCCATCCGAAACGGTCCCACGATCACCGTACCCAGCAGCTGTTTGCGGCGCACCAGAGAAAAGGCGATGTGGTTGAGCCCCGCATGGCAGCTGAATACTTGGCTCTCGCCCGGCTCGCAGGCGATCCTTCCGGCCTTCAGGTGCGCCTGGGTGCAGTCGTCCTCGCAAAATACCCGCGCCTTCAGCAGCGCACAATACGCGCCGGTTTCTCCGTGCTGCTCCAGCTGGTTTCCCTCCGCGTCCAGCAGACGCGCAGGGATGTTGAGGCATTGGGACAGCTCGTCCAGCCGTTTGCTGAGCGCTTCCTTGGCGATCAATGAATACAGCGCATTCACAGGAACCTCAAAAACGAACAAAATATCCAAAAAGTAAACAAGCAATTTCGATTCGTTTCCATTATAATCAATTCATCCAAAATCCGCAACATTGCAACCACCACAGGAGGGAACGCCATGGAACTGCTGGAGCAGATTTCGGAGCACCTGCAAAAAGGCAAGGCCAAGGAGGTCAGGGAGCTGGTGCAGCAGGCCGTCGACGAGGGCATCCCCTCCCAGATCATTCTGGAGGAGGGCCTGCTTAGCGGCATGGGTATCATCAGCGAAAAGTTCAAAAGAAATGAGGTCTTTGTGCCCGAAGTGCTGGTGGCAGCCCGCGCGATGAGCCAAGGCGCCGCGCTGCTCAAGCCGCTGCTGATTGCAGACGGCGTCAAGGCCAGAGGCCGGGTGTGCATCGGCACGGTCAAGGGCGACCTGCACGACATCGGCAAGAACCTGGTCAAAATGATGATGGAGGGCAAAGGCCTGGAGGTGGTGGACCTGGGAACCGACGTAGCTCCGGAAACCTTCATCCAGACCGCGAAGGAGCAGAACTGCCAGGTGATTTGCTGCTCCACGCTGCTCGTCGCCACCATGGGCGTGATGGAAGAGGTCGTCAAGGCGGCCGAGGCTGCCGGCATCCGTGACAGCGTGAAGATCATGGTGGGCGGCGCGCCCGTGACGGAGGACTTCTGCCGCCAGATCGGCGCGGACGCCTATACCCCCGACGCCGTGACCGCCGCGGAGCTGGCCGTTCAGTTCTGCGCCTGACCGGACTGCGCAGGACAGCCTCCATCAAGCAAAGGGGGCCGGGCGCTCTTGGGAGCCGAACAAGGAATCGGGTGCAGGGTCCGGCGAACTCATCGCCGTAAGTGGAAGGAAACGCAAGCATGCCGCTGCCTGCGGGCGGAAAGGCTGCGCGGACGATGAGCGCAAACCGGAAGGCCTGTTCGGAGAATCCTCGTGTCTCGATACGAGTTCTTACTGAAAACACGCCGCATGGAGGACCCGGCAGGATGGGTCATCCTGCCGGGCGGCTACGGTCTGGGCTTCAGCCTCCTGTGCGCGATTCCCCATGTGTTCATCGGCGGGCCGGGATATGCGGTCGGCTACTTCATCGGCGGCTTTCCCTTCGACCTGACCCATGGCCTGGCAAGCGCCGCGCTCGCCGCCATCCTGCTGCATCCGCCGGAGCGGCTCATGCGCCTGTTCTCGTAAGGTGGGACGCCGCCGTTTTTTACTCCTCCAGCCCGCCTCCGGCGACAACATTCCGCCCCATACCAGCCGGGACAACATTCGCGCCTTTTTCCACGCCCTTGAGGGCGGACCGGGAAGGAGAACGTCCATGAGCGAGCTTGAAAACCGTCTGATCGAAGCCGCCCTGGCTGCCGGGGCGGCCAAGGCGACTCTCATTCCCCAACGGCAGATCGTATTGTCCGCGGAATTTCGCAAAATCTGCGAGAGCAACGCCTGCGGCAACTACGGCCGCTGCTGGATGTGTCCGCCCGATACAGGGGACATCGAAACCGCGATGGCGCAGGTGCGTCAATATCCCCGGGGCCTTCTGTATCAGACCGTCGGCGAGATCGAGGACAGCTTTGACATCGAGGGCATGGCGGACCGCGCCAGGGAGCACGCCCGGGTGAGCCAGCGCGTGCAGCAGGCCGTCGAGCCGTTGCTGCAAAAGCCGTTCCTGCATTTAAGCTGTGGCGGCTGCCGGCTATGCGAGACCTGCGCCCGGTGCGGCGGCGAGCCCTGCCGTCATCCCGACAAGGCGCTGACCTCCCTGGAGGGCAGCGGCGTGGACGTGTACAACACCACCAAGGATACGCCCCTCAAGTACATCAACGGCCAGAACACCGTCACCTTCTTCGGGATGGTTTTGTGGGAAGCTTAAGGGATGCCGGTGCTCGCCTTGCGTCAGGGGCTGCCTCCCCGACGATTTTCTTTGAGAGTACGCCGTTGCCGGGCGACGCAATCGCCTTCCACGGTCTGGGCGTGCAGCAGCCCTGCGGAGGCCGGGGCGTATGCGGCAAATGCGCGGTGTGGGTAGGCGCGCCCAGCGGGCGGCGCTCAACTCACAGGTCCAGTTTTCGGTGAAGGCAATCGGCCGCATCAACGCGGCCCTCTCCGGCAAGGGGCCCCGGCTGGGGCGGGCTGTGCTGGAATGACTGGAGACATGCTCCGCGCCGCCTGTGCCGGAGCGGGCGTCAGCCCGCGTCCACTGTCTGTTGCGACGGCTGCCTTCAGCGGGCAGTTTGACTCGCTGAAAGCCGCGTTGTATTCGGGCGGTTTAAAATCAATAGCGCCCCTGCCCGTCAACCAGCTCGCCTTCCCCTCGCCGCGTCACCGGCCTCACATACCTCCAGAACCGCCGGCAATCATGATAAAAATAGAACACCCTTTCCGGCGTTGTATCAAGGCGGTATGGCGTCTGCGCGTCATCAAAAGCCCTCATTGCTCTTTCGATTCTTTCTTCGACCAGGGCGTTTTCCGTTGCGAGGTCAAACGGCCCGTGCTCAAACACAAGATAAACTCCTTCGGCCACGTCCATCAGCCGCATCTGCGGCGGCACGGGACCCGTATAGCCGGCGGGTACGCGGACGCCGTAGGCCTCGGCGAGCGGGATGCCCCAGCTGCAAATCCGCCCCTCCGGCTCGTTGATAAAGGCCATCACCTGCCCACTTCCGCTGTCGGACTTCTGCCCGCCCAGATCATCCAGCTTTTGGGGTATGCCGTCCAACAGCCCGCAGATGGTTTCATGGTCCTGACCGGGAATCCGGCTCTGCTTCTGCCAGAAATCCCAGTAGCCGACGCTTTCATAGTTGCGGATATGCAGAAATTTGTGCGCCGGTATGGTCACAAAATAGGTTTTTACCGTGCCGCCCACCTCCGTCGCGCCCGTCTTTTCCGCGTCCAGCAGGTAGCAGTCCAGCGGCCGTAGCACGGTGCGAAGCGCAACCGGTGCGGGATTGAGACGGTATTCGCCGGGGGAAACGCCATAGGCCTCCTTGAACGCATGGGCAAACGCCTCGCCGGAAGAGTAGCCGTATTTCAGCGCAATGTGCAAAATACCTTCGCCGCCGTCGCGCAGGTCCCGAAGGGCGAAGGCCAGCCTCCGGCCAAGCAGGTACTCCCGCAGCCTCATGCCGGAAATGCTTCTGAATTTTCTGGATACGTAACTCTCCGAATACCCCAGCATTGCGGCCAGGCGATGCAGCGTGACCGCCTCGTCGTCCTCGCGGCGGATGCAGGCGTCAATCTCGTCGATCATGCGCTGGATGTTCCGATGCCATTGACACATGGCTTCTCCCTCCTTTGACGGGTTCGGTCCCATTGTATCATCCCCACGCGCCGCGCGCCTGATCTGACTTGCGCAGCGCGACCGCATCATCCAAACGAGCGGCCCGTTTCGGACCGCCCGGGGAAGCGAGGCTCCGATCCCGTCATTCCCCTTTTTTTCGTGTCAAAAAAGCCCCGGCAATTGCCCCCATCAAGGCGATTGGCGCCGCCCTGACGAACAACCACTCCAACGCGTGAAAACCGGTTCCCATCACCGCGGTTTCGGGATCGCCGTAATTCCAGCCCAGGTAAGGGCTCTTCCATACGGTCAGGAGCACAAACAGCATGACGATCACCACGCCCAGGGCGATGCAAATCCAATGAAGAATTTTCCGTCTCGTGGTTTTTCTGCGGGCAAGCTGCAAGTTGATGACCTCCAGCCTTTCGGAAAGCGCCCTGATGTCATCTGATTTCGGCGGCTCGGCCATCGTTTCTCCAAGCAGCGTGCTCACGGGGGTTTCCAGTGCTTCTGACAAGGCAATCAGCAGGTCCGCGTCCGGGACGGACAGGCCTTTCTCCCATTTGGAAATGGTCTGCCGCACCACGTTGAGCTTGACGGCAAGCTCCTCCTGTGAAAGCCCCTTTGCCTTTCTGACAGCCCGGATGTTTTCATTGAGCATTCCAACAACCACCTTTCTTTCTCCGGTTGCCGCCATTGTATCCGGCGCGGGCCGTTGCGGCAAGCAACGCATTTTTCCATCCGGCCTGTCCGCCGCGATGCCCATACCCAATCACGCTTTTTTGCATACGAAAGGACGGCGCCTGACCCTTCGGGCGCCGTCCTCTCTGGTTGGCCTGTCCATCATCACGCGCAGCCGTCCTCGGCGAAGCGCGCCCCGTCCGGGGCGCCTCAATACAGCTTTGCGCCTGCCGGAATGTGATCGTCCACCATCAGAAGATGGAGTCTTTCTTCGCCTTCCTCGGTGTGAATTGCCGAAATCAGCATGCCACAGGAATCGATGCCCATCATCGGACGGGGAGGAAGATTGGTAATCGCAATGCAGGTTTTCCCCACCAGTTCTTCCGGCTCGTAATAGGCGTGAATCCCACTCAAAATCGTGCGGTTTTCGCCCGTGCCGTCATCCAGCGTGAATTTTAGGAGCTTTTTGGACTTGGGCACCGCCTCGCAGGCGAGCACCTTGACGGCCCTGAAATCAGACTTTGAGAACGTCTCAAAATCCACGAAGTCCTTGAACAGGGGCTCGATTTCCACCTTGGAAAAGTCGATCTCCTCCACAGCGGCCTGCGCATCCTCCGCCGCGGCTTCCTGCGCCTTGGCGCTTCCCTCGCTTCCGTCCTTCAAGGGCTTCATGGTGGGGAACAGGAGCACGTCGCGGATGGAGTCGTTGTCGGTCATGAGCATCACCATACGGTCGATGCCGAAGCCCAGGCCGCCGGTGGGGGGCATGCCGTATTCGAGGGCGTTGAGGAAGTCCTCGTCCACCTGGGCGGTCATGATGCCCTGCGCGTGGCGCAGGCGCACCTGCTCCTCGAAACGGGCTCGCTGGTCGATGGGGTCGTTGAGCTCGCTGAAAGCGTTGCCGAACTCATGGCCGTTGATGAAGAACTCAAAGCGCTCGGTGAGGTCGGGATCATCCTGCTTGCGCTTGGCCAGCGGAGAGATATCCACGGGGTAGTCGGTGACAAAGGTGGGCTGGATGAGCGTGGCTTCCACGTACTCGTCAAACAGCGCCGCCAGGCAGTCGCCGCGCTTGGCGTCCTTCTCCACATGCACGCCCATGGCGTCCAGGCAGGCGCGCGCCTCCTCGTGGGTTTTCCAGCTGGCAAAGTCCACGCCGCAGGCGTCCTTGACGGCCTGGGCCATGGTCACGCGCCTCCACGGGGCCTTGAGCTCGATCATGTGACCCTGATAGGGCACGCAGGTGGAGCCGCAGACGGTCTGGGCCACATAGGCGTAAAGCTCCTCGACCATCTCCATCACGTCGTTGTAATCGGCGTAGGCCTGATAGGTCTCCACGCTGGTAAATTCGGGGTTATGGGTGGTGTCCATGCCCTCGTTGCGGAACAGCCTGCCCACCTCATAGACCTTTTCAAAGCCGCCCACGATCAGGCGCTTGAGGTACAGCTCCGTCTCGATGCGCAAAAACATGTCGATGTCCAGCGCGTTGTGGTGGGTCTTGAAGGTGCGGGCCGCCGCGCCGATCTCCAGCGTGTGCAGAACCGGCGTGTCCACCTCCAGGAAGCCGCGGGCGTTCAAGAAGTCGCGCACGGCGTTGATGATGCGGCTGCGCTTGCGGAAGGTGTCGCGGACCTCGGGGTTGACGATCATGTCCACATAGCGCTGGCGGTAGCGAAGGTCGGGGTCCTTAAGGCCGTGGAACTTCTCCGGCAGGACCTTCAGGCTCTTGGAAAGGAGCGTGACCTGCTGCGCATGCACACTGATCTCGCCCTTCTGGGTGCGGAACACCGTGCCCTTCACGCCGATCACGTCGCCGATGTCCATGTCCTTGAAGGCGGCGTAGGCCGCCTCGCCCAGGTCGTCGCGGCGCATATACACCTGCAGGTCGCCCGCCCCATCCAGGATGTGAGCAAAGCTGGCCTTGCCCATCACGCGCTTGGAGATCATGCGCCCGGCGACGCTGACCTCCTTGCCCTCCAGCGCGTCAAATCCATGGAGGATTTCCGCGCTCTCGTGCGTGCGGTCGTAGCGGGTGATGGCGTAGGGGTCCTGTCCCGCTTCGCGCAGCTTGCGCAGCTTTTCGCGGCGGATGCCCTCCTGCTCGGTCAGCTGCTGGGGTACGGCGGCCTGTGTGTCCATGAAAATCTCTCCTTTAGTATGGTTGTGCGTCACCGGCTGATCTCCAGCACCTTGAGCTTCATCACGCCGGCGGGAACCTCCACGTCGACGGTCTCGCCCTTGCGCTTGCCCAGGAGGGCCGCGCCGATGGGGCTTTCGGAGCTGATCTTCATGTTCTTGGGATCGGTCTCGTTGGCGCCCACGATGGTGAGGGTCTGGTCGATCTTCATGGTCAGGTTCTTGACCTTCACAGTGTTGCCCACGCCAATCACATCGGTGCTGACCTCGTCATCCTCCACCACCACGCAGTTGCGAAGGGTGTTTTCCATCTCAACGATCTTGGCCTCGATGCGGCTCTGCTCGTTCTTGGCCTCATCGTACTCGGCATTCTCGCTCAAATCGCCAAAGCCGCGCGCGATGGCGATCTGCTCGGAGATTTCGTTGCGCCTGACGCTGATGTAGTAATCCAGTTCCTTTTCCAGCTTCTCATACCCCTCGCGGGTAAGAATGACTTTCTTTTCCTGGTCCGCCATGGCTTTGGGTCTCCTTTCGGCGGCGTAGGCCGCCCCTTGCATTTCTGTTATGCGTGCGTCCCTTAAAATAGCACAAAGCAGCGCCGTCCGCCTGCGGTGCGGGGCGACGCTTGCGCCGGGACATAGAGTTACCAACGTATTATAGCCGCCCACAAGGCGCTTGTCAATGCCTGAAAAAAAGCAACGGCTTTCCAAAAAAAGGCGGCGGGTGCGCAGCCCGGCTTTATCGCCCCGCGTCCCCGCCGTTTCCATGATTTTCTCTGCCGCCTCCGCCGCCGTGCCGGCTCGGCTGGGCATCTTCCTCTGCGGCGGGCTCCTCTCCCGCCTCCAGCGCCTCGATCAGCTGACGGATCTCCCGCATGCTCATGCCCTGGACCTCCTGCGGCGTCAGGGCGGGATCGAGGGCCTGTGCCTCCAGAAACGCCCGATACTTACCATACGCCAGCCCGGACTCGTGTGCCAGGGCCGCCTCTTCGGGCCGGGCGGCGCAGCAGAAGGTGTTCTTCCGTCCGGCCGTGCAGCTTTCCAGCCCGGCCAGCAGCCGCTCGCACTGTCCGCCGTCCTCCCCCACCACGGTCAGGGATACCTCGCCCCCTCCGGCCACGCAGGAAGCGACGGCGGGGCTATCCAGCACCCGTTCGACGGCATCGGCGTAGGTCCGGTGCGTCAGCGAAAGCTCCCCGGCCAGCGCCCGGCCGTCCTCGTTCAGTCCCTCAACGCCCACCACCCGGTCAAAGCGGTTCACACTCAATTCGAGGGAGGGATTGACGTCGATGCTGATGACCGACGTGGGGGTGAAGTACAGCCCGCCCAGGCCGCCCAGCGCAACCATCAGGCAGGCCAATGCGGGAACCAGCCTGCGGGGCAGGGCGCAGCGGCGGTAGCCGCGCGTTTTGCGCCGGATTGCATCGAGGGTACCGCGCTTGAGCGATTCCTCCGCATGCACGGCCCCGAAGGCTTCCTTGAGCCGCTCATTCATACGCATCGCCTCCCAGCGTTTCCCGAAGCCGCTGACGGGCCCGCGTCAGCAGCGTATAGACCGTATGGACGTTTTTATGGAGCGCCTGACTGATCTGCGGGGCCGTCATGCCCTCGAAGTAGTGCAGGTAGACCACGTCGCGGTAGGGCTGGGGCAGCGCCAGCACCGCCTCCAGCACCTCGCGGTGCTCCGGGGCAATCCGCGCTGGCTGCTCCACCAGCTTGTCCAGCGATACCGTGCGGCTGCGAAAGAACCGGCGCAAGAGGTCCCGGCAGGCGTTGAGTGTCACGCGGATGAACCACGCCCGCTCGTGCTCCTCACTTTCAAAGCGGACGGAGCTAAGGGCATATTTCAAAAACACGTTTTGAAAGATGTCCTCGGTATCCGCGTGGTTTTTCAGATGAATCAGGCACAGCCGGCGAACCGTATCGGCGTGCCGCTCCATGGCCCGGTTGACCTCCTGCTCGCTGCGCATACCGCGTCCCGCTTTCCTGCTTCGTTATCTGCCCCTGCGCAGGCCGCGGCCCGCGCCATACATCCCGCAGCCCATGCCCGCGTTGTCGCACACGCCGTCGCCGTCCGCGTCCACGTAGCCGCGGCCATACGCCGCCAGCGCGCCCGTTGCGCCCATGCACAGGACCGCCGCCACCAAAATCGCCATGATTCGTTTCTTCATCAGGTTTCGCCTCCCATTGATCGCTCGTCGTTTCCGACGGCGCCTTCAATACGTCTGACAGGAGGCAATCCACTCACCGGATGCAAAAAAAATTTCAAGGCCTGCTCCTACCGCTCCGGCCCGGCCATGGCACGCAGCTTGTCGTTGAGCTTGCGATATACCCGCGCGCAGAACCACGGCTCGGTGGGCGCCGTCTCGCTCTCCTCCAAAGTAAACCAGCGCACGCCGCTGTTTTCGTCGGGTTTGATGGTCAGCGCCTCTCCCTCGTCGGCCTCCAGCAGATAGGTCACGTTCAGGTGCAGATGGGACGATACATAGGCCCCACGCTTTTCATGCCCGTCCACGGTCAGCGCCTCCAGGCTGAAGATATTTTCCGAGACCGGACGCGCCGAGCGGATACCGCTTTCCTCGCGTGCCTCGCGCAGGGCCACGGCCAAAAGGTCGCTCTCACCGTCGGCATGCCCGCCCAGCCAGGACCAGGAGTGATAGATGTTGTGATAGGCCATCAAAACCCGCGTGCGCGCGGGATTGACAATCCAGGCCGAAGCCGTGAAATGCGCCAGCGCGTTCTGCCGGGTCAAAACCTCCGGCTCACGGCGCAGGCAGTCCAGCAAAAGCACGCGGTCGCGCGCCTCCTGCTCGTTATAGGGAATGTAGGCGGACAGCTGCTCCATCAGCGTCATGGCGGGGGACCTCCTTCGGCGCTTTCTACCAGGATGCTTCATTATAGCACGATGTGCAGGTCGCGGCAAACCGTCCTTTTTCCCCTCAGATCGTAAGGTGCCTTTTTCCCCGCAAAAATCTTGAAAAGCGGCGCGGCATGCTGTATAATGAAAGTTGCGAATGAAATTCCATATTGGAGGGATATTCGGATGAAACATATCAAGCCCATCTCTCAGCCCTGCCTGCGTCAGTCCCTGGCCCACGGCGGCTGCGGCGAGTGCCAGAGCTCCTGCCAGAGCGCCTGCAAGACCAGCTGCACCGTCGCCAACCAGAGCTGCGCCAACAAGGACAGCCAGGTTCTGGCCGGCCGCGAGGGCAAGGTCAACCATTCCTTCGGCAAGTAAGCCCATGGCCCCATCGCCGCATCGCCCGGTGCGATGCGGCGTTTTTTTGATGTGATTCCCATCCGTCAGGAGGATTTGTTTTCATGATTCATCTCTTTGAAGCCCTGGGCCGGAAAATGGCGCTGGACGTGGGCAGCGGCGCGGTCATGGCGCTGGACGACATCGCCTACGACGCGCTCTCCCTGCTTTTGGAGGACCGAAATGCGGATATCGTCGCGCGCCTTGCGGAAAAATACCCCCGCGAGGAAGCGGAGGAAACCGTCTCCGAGCTTCGCCAGCTCATCGACGAGGGGTATCTTGACACCCCCGACGACTACTCCGACGTAAAGCCCGCCGACAGCGGCGTGGTCAAGGCCATGTGCCTGCACGCCGCGCACGACTGCAACCTGCGCTGCAAGTACTGCTTTGCGGACACCGGCGAATACCACATGCACAGCCGCTGCCTGCTCAGCGCCGAGACGGGTAAAAAGGCGCTGGACTGGCTGGTAGCCCACAGCGGAGGGCGCAAAAACCTGGAGGTGGACTTCTTCGGCGGCGAGCCGCTGATGAACTTCCCCGTCATCAGGGAGGTCGTGGCCTACGGCCGGGAGCTGGAGAAGCGCCACGGCAAGGTGTTCAAGTTCACCACCACCACCAACGCCGTGCTTATGAACGACGAGATCATGGACTTCCTCAACCGCGAGATGGACAACGTCGTCATCTCCATCGACGGGCGGCCGGAGGTGCACGACCGCATGCGCCCCACCCCCAACGGCAAGGGCAGCTATGACCTCATCATCGAGAAGGCGAAGGAATTCGCCCGGCGGCGCGGCCAGCAGCGCTACTACCTGCGCGGCACCTTCACCCGCTACAACCTGGACTTTGCAAGCGACGTGCTGCACCTGGCGGACCAGGGCTTTGAGCAGCTTTCCATCGAGCCGGTCGTCACCGACGAAAGCCACGACTATGCCATCCGCGAAAGCGACCTGCCCCGCGTGTTCGAGGAATACGAGCGTCTGGGCCGCGAATATGTGATCCGCCGCCGCAATCCGGACAAGTGGTTCAGCTTCTTTCATTTCATGGTGGACCTCACCGGCGGCCCCTGCCTTCGCAAGCGCCTGACCGGCTGCGGCGCGGGCAACGAATACGTGGCCGTCACCGCGGACGGTGATATCTACCCCTGCCACCAGTTTGTGGGCCGCGAGGGCATGCGCATGGGCTCGGTGCTGGACGGCACCTTTGACACCGCCATGCAGGCGCGCTTCCAGCAAAATACCGTGCTCACCAAGGAAAAATGCTCCCAGTGCTGGGCGCGCTTCTATTGTAGCGGGGGATGTCAGGCCAACGCCCACGCCTTCAACGGCGACATCTCCAAGCCCTACGAAATGGAGTGCAAGCTGGAGCAAAAGCGTCTGGAGTGCGCCATGGCCATCCAGGCCATCGAGCGGGAAAACGCCTGACCGCGCGCTCTTCCTCTCCCTCTTCGCGCCAAATATGAACGCGCACGCCATGCGGCTTTCCAAATTTACAAAAGTATTTTCATGGCTCGTTCATGATAAGGTCAAAAATGCCCGCTATAATAAGCGCGTAGTAAGGAGGGACGCTACATGAAGACCAACAACAATCATTCCGGAAAGAATTTCTACGCTTTTACCTCGGCGGCGCTCGCCCTTATGCTGATGGTCGTCGCCTCGGTCGCCCTGTTCAACCATGACAGCACCGCGGGGGCGGAGGCCGTCACGCTCACCGAAAACGCTACCGTCGTCACCAGCCCCTTTACCGAGGCCGTCGAAAAGGTGCGCGGCAGCGTCGTGGGCGTCAACAACTACACCACCTACCGCTCCAGCTACTACGGCTTCGGCTTTGGCTATGGCCGCGACGACTACGCGGACTCCAGCCGTGAGGTGCTCCAGGGCAGCGGCAGCGGCGTGGTCGTGGCGGATGGCTATGTGCTGACCAACTACCACGTGGTCGAGGACGCCACCACCCTTGAGGTAACCAGCGGCGACAAGGTGTACGCCGCCGAGCTCAAGGGCACCGACGAAGCCAAGGACATCGCCGTACTCTACGTGGAGGACCTGGACATCGAGCCCGTGGTCCTGGGCGACAGCGACCAGCTGTCCGTGGGCGACTGGGCTATCTGCATCGGCAACCCGCTCAGCTTTACCGGCACCACGACCGTGGGCGTGATCTCCGCGCTCAACCGCGAGGTCACCAGCAGCGCCACCGACGCCTATGGCAAGCGCGCCGTCAATACCATGATCCAGACCGATGCGGCCATTAACGCCGGCAACAGCGGCGGCGGCATGTTCAACGTCGCGGGCGAGCTCATCGGCATCCCCAGCATGAAGTATACCGGCTCCATGTTTACCGGCAGCACCGTTGAAGGTATCGGCATGGCCATCCCGATCAATGAGGCCAAGGACCTGATCAATGACGTGCTCTCTGGCAACGGCAATGTGGAAGGCTCCACTTCCAATTCCACGCAGGGCAGCGCCAGCATCTCCACCGGCGACAAGCCCCGTATCGGCGTTACCGTCAGCAACCTCAACCCCAACAGCTATGCCGTGGCCTATAACCTCATCCCCACCGGCGCCTATGTGCAGGACGTGGAGAGCGGCTCTCCGGCTGAAAAGGCCGGCGTGCAGGTGGCCGATATCGTGGTCGAGGTGGACGGCACCCGCGTCTCCAGCATGGAGGAGATGACCGCCATCCTGCAGAGCAAGCAGGCAGGCGACACCGCAACCCTGAAGGTCTACCGCGTGGAGGGCGGCCTGGACAGCTATGAGGACCAGACCTCTATCCCCGACGGCGAGTACATCGACCTGACCGTGGAGCTAGCGATGCTGGACGCCGCGGCGCAGTAAATCCAATCCAACCAGGCAGGGACCGGAGACGATCCGGTCCCTTTTTTTGCATAAACAATGAGGGGCGCATGCTCTGCGCCCCTCATGCTCGTTGTACGGGAGTTTGCGCCCCTTGGCGCAAGCATCTCGTAAGCTACTGTCGGAAAAGTTCACCTGCGGGAATCTTCTCCGCCATTTTTTATCGGAAGTACGCCACGCCGCCCTCGAAGATGGGCTGGAAGCGGTCGCCCTCCACATTCTTATACAGATCATGGCCCGCGCGCTCGGTGTGACCCATCTTGCCCAGCACCCGCCCGTCGGGACTGGTGATGCCCTCGATGGCCATGGCGCTGCCATTGGGGTTGAAGCGCAGGTCCATGGTGGGGTCGCCGTCCAGATCGACGTACTGCGTGGCGATCTGCCCCTTGAGCTTGAGCCGCTCCAGCACTCCGTTCACCGCCACGAAGCGCCCCTCGCCGTGGGAGATGGCCACGGTGTGGATGTCGCCCGGACGGGTCTTTTGCAGCCAGGGGCTCATGTTGCTGGCCACGCGGGTACGTACCAGCATGCTCTGGTGGCGGCCGATGGTGTTGAAGGTCAGCGTGGGGCAGGCCTCGTTGATGTTGACGATCTCGCCGTAGGGCACCAGTCCCAGCTTGATGAGCGCCTGGAACCCGTTGCAGATGCCCAGCATCAGGCCGTCGCGGGTTTTGAGCAGCTCATGGACTGCGTCCTTCATGCGCGGGCTTCGGAAGAAGGCGTTGATGAACTTGGCGCTGCCGTCGGGCTCGTCGCCGCCGGAGAAGCCGCCGGGCAGGACGATCATCTGGCTTTCGCCGATCATGCGCGCCGCCGCCTCGATGCTCTCGGTAATGGCCGCAGGGGTGAGGTTGTTGATAACCAGCACGCGCGGCTCCGCCCCGGCGCGGATGAGGGCGCGGGCGGTATCCACCTCACAGTTGGTGCCGGGGAAGGCGGGGATGAAGGCCACGGGTCGCTGGTTGAGAACGTTGGGCATGGGCCAGCGCTTGGCCGCGAAGGTGACGGCGGGCAGCTTTTCGCCCTCGCCGCGCCAGGGGAACACCTTGTCCAGCTTACCTTCGTAAATTTCCTCAACGGGCAGAAGGTCCACGCGCTCGCCCGCGTATTCCAGCACGTAATCCGCAAGCGTCTCGCCCACGGTTTCGCCCAGCGTCTCGCCGGGGGCCATCTCCAGAAGCACCGCGCCGAAGTCCTGCGCAAAGGGCTCTTCGACGTTTTCGATGCGCGCGCCGATGCGGTTGCCCAGCGCCATCTTCAGCGCCGCCTCCGCCACGCCGCGCACGCCGCCGACATGGTCAAAATGACCGTGCGTCAGCAGGACAGCGCGGATGGTCAGGCCATAGCGCTGCGCTGCCTCCAGCACGCGCTCTGGCGTATAGCCGGGATCGATGACGGCGCAGACGCCGTCGTCATCCGCAGCGAGATAGCAATTGGTCTGGTAGCTGCCCAGCATCAGGGAATAGACCTTCATGGGATTCTCCTTTTCAGTCATCGGACAAACGCATAGGGGACCCCCAGCGCGCCGGAATAGGTATAGGCCGAGACGCTGCTTCCGGCCTCGGTAGTGTTATCGTACGCTTCATCGACGTTCCGCTCCGGCGTACCGCCGTCCGGCTCAGCCTTGTGCTTTGCATGCAGGCGGAGGAACAGCACGACGCAGCCGTTGGCTGCAAGGCCATTCCAGGGCTCCGGCAGGAAGGACGACAGCACAGCGGCAAAGCCGCAGAGGGCCGCGGCTAGCAGCAGGATGCCGCCGATGAGAACGCGTTTTCCGAATTTGGTTCGAAACAAATTCTTCATCCGGGCGCTCTTTTCTGTGTTGTGCTTACAGGGGCAACGATAAAGCGTACAAACCAATTGCATCTGTAGCGGCGTTCCCTGCGCAGGCCCACCGGGCGAGAGAAAATGTAGCGGCGCTCAGTGAGCGCCATAGGCAGTTGCGATTCCTTTGGCAGGGATTCCATGGCTTGAGATACCCAGATTTGTCATTGCGAGGTCCCGAAGGGGCCGTGGCAATCTCGGGAAGGCAGCTGCGATTTCGCCGATAGCTTCCCCACGATCCGACCGGGTACTGCGAGATTGCCACGGGCACAAAGCTCCCTCGCAATGACAATTCGGGGGCCATCACCATTTTAACGACAGCCTGTACCGGTCGGCAATGCCCCTCCCCTACAAGGCGGGTACGGTCGACGATGCCGCCCTATAACTTTCCAGCCTGCAAGGCGCTCACTGAGCGCCGCTACAGTCAAATTTGGCAGCGCGTGCGGTCGGCAGAGCGGTCGGAAATTCGCAGGGTGCCCCACGGGGCGTCGAGGATGCCGCTCCCTGCAATCATCGGTGGGCAATGGCGTCTGCGGTTTTCCGGGATCAGCCCCTCCTCGGCTGGAGCAGCTCGTCCGTATCGAGCAGGATGGTGACGGGGCCGTCGTTTTCCGAGGCGACAAGCATATCGGCGCCGAACCGGCCGTGCTGCGGCTCAAAGCCACGGCTGCGGCACTCCTGCAGGAACTGCTCATACAGCGGGACGGCCAGCTCCGGCAGAGCCGCGCCCGTGAAGCTCGGCCGCTTGCCCTTGCGGCAGTCGGCATAGAGCGTGAACTGGCTGACGACGAGCACCTGCCCGCCGATATCGGCGAGGGAGCGGTTCATTTTCCCCGCCTCGTCGCAGAAAATGCGCAGGCCGAGTGCCTTGTCGGCCAGCTTTTCGCACAGCTCCGGCGTGTCGTCCGGGCCGACGCCGAGCAGGATGAGCAGGCCGTGGCCGATCTCGCCCACGACGCTGCCCGCAATGGATACGGAGGCGCTTTTTACGCGCGTGATCACAGCTCTCATCAGTTCTGCCCTCTTCTCACATCGATCACGCCGTCAATGGCGCGGATCTTCGTCCGGATGGTCTCCAGCTCCTGCACGTTGCGCACCTCGAAGGTCGCGACGGTGCGCGCCTTTCCGGTGGGCATATCTCGGCCGGAGAGCTCCGTGACCTTCAGCTTGGCCGCGCTCAGCGCCGTGGCGATATCGAGCCAGATGCCGCTGCGGTCCGTGGAATCGATCTCAAACGTGGTGGAGAACGGCTTATCCTCCGTGCTCCACGCGACCTTGACCCAGCGCCCTGCCTGCTTCGGATCGGATGCACCGGCTGCGTTGCGGCAGTCGCGGCGGTGGATGGACACGCCGTAGCCCTTTGTAATAAAGCCGACGATGTCGTCGCCCGGCACCGGCGTGCAGCAGCGCGAGAATTTGATCATGCAGGAATCGATATCCTCGACGATGACGCCGGAATCCTTGTGGCGGCCGCCCCTGCCCGGCTCGGGCTGCTTCTGCACCTCGCGGACGGGGGGCGCGGGCGTCTGGCGCGTAGCGCGGATGAGGTCGTCGCGGATGCGGCCGAAGGCCTTGGCCGCCGTCAGGCCGCCGTAACCGATGGCGGCATACATATCGTCAAGGCAGTCGAACGACAGCTTTTTCAGAAGGCCCGGCAGCAGCTCGGCATCCTGCAGCACGGCGGGGATTGACGTTCGCGCGGCGCATCTCGCCCTCGAAGCTTGCCTTGCCGTGCACGATGTTCTCCTCGCGCTTTTCCTTCTTGAACCACTGCTTGATCTTCGTGCGCGCGCCGTTGCTCTTGCAGATATTCAGCCAGTCGCGGCTCGGGCCCTTGGCCGTTTTCGACGTCAGGACCTCGACGATGTCGCCGTTGCACAGCTGCTGATCATAGCTTGCAATGCGGTTGTTGACCTTGGCGCCGACCATGGCGTTGCCGACGCCGGAATGGATGGCATAGGCAAAGTCGATGGGGGTGGAGCCGGACGGCAGGGACATGACCTTGCCCTTCGGCGTGAAAACGAAGACCTCGTCGTCGAACATATCGACCTTGAGGGAGTGGATATAATCCTCCGCATCGGAGTCCTGCTGCGTTTCCAGCAGGCGGCGGACCCATTCGAACTGCTTTTCGTCGCCGCCCGCGACGCCCTGCTTGTATTTCCAGTGGGCCGCGATGCCGTATTCCGCCGTCTCGTGCATCTCCCAGGTGCGGATCTGCACCTCGAACGGGATGCCCTGCTGGCCGATGACCGTCGTGTGCAGGCTCTGATACATGTTGGGCTTTGGCGTGGAGATATAGTCCTTGAAGCGGCCGGGGACCAGATTGAACAGGTCGTGGATGTGGCCGAGGACGTTATAGCAGTCCGGGATGGAATCGACGATGACGCGGAACGCATACATATCGTAAAGCTCGTCGATCGTCTTATTCTGGGCCTTCATCTTGCGGTAGATGGAATAGACATGCTTGATGCGGCCATAGATGGAGCCGTGGATGCCGACTGCCGAAAGGCGCGTGGTGATCTTGCTCTGGATGGCCTTCATAAAGGCGTCCGCCTCGGCCTGATGGGCGTTGAGATAGCGCATGATCTCGTTATAGCCCTCGGGATCGAGGTATTTGAGGCTGGTATCCTCCAGCTCCCATTTGATCTTCTGCATGCCGAGCCGGTGGGCCAGCGGCGCATAGATGTCCATGGTCTCGCGGGACTTGGAGATCTGCTTTTCCGGGCTCTGGAACTGCATGGTGCGGGTGTTGTGCAGGCGGTCGGCGATCTTGATGAGGATGACGCGGATGTCCTTGCTCATGGCCATGAACATCTTGCGCAGGTTCTCCATCTGCTGCTCCTCGAGCGTGGAATACTCCACGCGCGTCAGCTTTGTGACGCCCTCGACGAGCGAGGCGACCGTCGGCCCGAAATTGCGGGCGATGTCGTCGTAGGTCGAGTCCGTATCCTCGATGCAGTCGTGCAGCAGCGCGCCGAGGATCGCGTCCGTATCGAGGCCGATCTCCGCGACGATCTCCGCCACAGCCAACGGATGGATGATATAGGGCGAGCCGTCCTTGCGCTTCTGGTCCTTGTGCTTCTCGCGCGCGTAATCCACGGCGCGGTCGATCAGCGCCATATCAACATTCAGCTTGCGCGCCGCGATGGTGCGCTTCATGCTGAGATAGTGTTCCTGAAAGGTTTCCATTCAATCACCTGCTTTGAGCTTGCGGAGCGTGCAGAACAGCACGCTGTTTTCCAGTGGGTTCGTCCGGTGCGGCACGATGCGCACCGCAATGGCGCTGCCGCTGCGCCGCAGAGACACAAGGCCGAGCTCGGCCAGGATCTCCAGGCAGGCAATGGCGCGGCGCGGCGCCTGCGGCTCACCGCCACCACCCTGGACGGTATCCTGACCGTGAAGGGCCAGGGACGCGGGAA
>OGYF01000475.1_pt1 | contig 41696 bp, 40 predicted proteins | sample 1576451 | NCBI WGS metagenome assembly OGYF01 (sample SAMEA3541505, study PRJEB24748) | human gut metagenome | biome: human gut; feature: human-associated habitat; material: faeces | place: China | collected 2012
TACCCTGCTGCTCCCGCTTCGTTTCGGAATTATGGGAGTATTGCTAGCGGGGCCTGTTGCTGATTTTTCAGCGTTTGTGCTATCTGTTGTACTGGTTGGTATAGAATTTAAAAAACAAAAAAAACTCGCTTATAATTTAAGCCATAGCATATAGCTATTATCCACAGCTACTGAGCAAGTGTTATCAATACCGATAACAAAATGATAACATTAGCTTATATAGGCAGGATAATATGGATATATCAAATAATCAAAGGATTTACATACTCGGCAGAGAATAATTTCTAAACAAAATTAGTTAGGAAAAGTCGAGTGGGAATAGTTCCCTTTGGTTTAGATGTGCCGAAAAACCCGGTATTTATGCGGGGTTCGGGACTTGGCACTTTTTGAACAACCGTTTTTGCAACACTTTTTTTCAAAAACGTGTTTTCGGGCAGATGAAATAGTCCCCCTCTGCTTGCAACTAACCTCCAAAATCGCATAATTTTTAAGGCTTTTGCCCTGCTTTGGGCAGAAGCCTTTTTTGCATATTTGATAAAATTCCCTCCCTCTTTAATATGTCATCAAATCAGATAAAAACAGCGAGGTGGATAGTATGAAAACAGAAAAATACCATATATATTTAAGTACAAAAGAAAGAAACGAAATTGTTGCTTCCCTTATAAATCTAAAAAACAAATTGATTGAACAAGGCAGATACACAGACGCAGTTGATGATGTTCTGTTCAAGGTCTTAAAAACAAAAAGAAAGAAAATTAAAATTGAATATGTGTAAAAGACATTTAGCCGTCTGTTTCTTAATTGAAGCAGGCGGCTTTTTTCATTTTCAAAAAAAGTTGAAAAAATTTTGCTCAGAGGGGGGTGCAAAACGCCTCTCCCAGTTCAAACAAGTGAAGGGGTTAATTCCGAACCACGAAATCGGAAGCCTTTCATTTGAACTTTGAAAACTGAATATACAGGTCACTAAGACTTTATTTCTGATGAATTTAGCCACCTTATCGGGTACGCCGAGACTTCTGAATTTCAGAATAGCGAGAACTCCCGATATAAATAACAGGTTGCCCCTGTTATGGCGATGACAGTCAGAATGATAATGATACTTCCCTACGGGGCTGGCGGAGAACCCGGCAGAGGTGAAACTCCTATGATACAGATTAGCAATCTGTTCCTTAGTGACTTCCCACAGCGTTTTGCGCGGCAAGGGGTATTGAGAATAAATATTGTCACGACCGATTAGGAAATGAATCGGTCAGGTACATAGCCGAAAAGCTATGAATTTTAAGAAAGGAGGACAACAAAGTGTCAAACTGCAAAACGATTGCAATATGCAATCAAAAAGGCGGAGTTGGAAAAACAACCACTACGGTAAATCTCGGTGTAGGTCTTGCAATGCAGGGTAAGAAAGTATTGCTCATAGACGCAGACCCGCAGGGCGATTTAACCACTTGTCTCGGTTGGCAGAATACGGATGACTTGGGTATCATGCTTGCAACGAAACTAACAGATGTAATAAACGAAACGATGACTAACCCTATGGTCGGTATTCTGTATCACGAAGAAGGAGTTGACCTTGTACCGGTAACAGGGTTGAAAACGAGATTGATGAAGCTACTCACGATGGAGTATATTTGTTTGATAAAGCCGGTCGAAAAGGACTTAAAGACACAAAAGTCCATTATTATAACGCAAAAGACGGCATTCATCGTTTCAAACAACAGAGAGCAGAACAGTCACTTAGAAAACAGGCTTCTCAAAATACGAATTTTACAATTAAAACTCTTGAAAAATCGGAGAAAAATATAAAACAGTCTGCAACTTCTGCTGGGCAGAAAACAATTAAATTTGCTGAAAAAGAAACCTCTAAAACTGCACAGAAATCCGTAAAGACAGCTGAACAGGTTTCAAAGACGGCAATTAAAACAAGTCAGCAAACGGCTAAAGCGGCACAGAAAACCGCACGAGCTACTGTAAAAGCCTCACAAAAGATAGCACCCTTTTTTATATAAATAAAATGCTTTTTCAAAATTTGGCTGTTTTGAAGAACCTCTTCCATAATACTCGAGTTCTCCTGCTTCGAATACAGCAATAGCGTTTGGTGTGGGACGATTGGTCATTCTGTAAATTGCATACATTCCGGGATTGCCTGAACAACCATATTTTGCTAAAACCTCTCTGTTGAATTCTTCTCTGTCAGAATCGATTCCGTTTATTACTTCATGGAACTTTTCGCAAATGAAACCGTGGGATATATAGAATAGTATCGAATACATCATTATCGCAAAATCTTCACGGCTTATTCCCGTATTAGTATACTGATCTATTTTGTTTTTTAAATATTCACATATTTTTTCTGCAGCAAATCTATCACAATTTTTTCCGTATTTGTGTAAAACAGCAAGCGAATCTTCTAAACAATAGGTTTGCTTAAAAGCTTCGTAAAATTGCTGTAATAAAGCATTCGAACAAATAGGGTTACTTAATTCGTAAAAATTATAGCTACACTTTATGGAGTTATTTTAAAAGATTGTCAGCTTAACTTAAAAAAATATTCAATCACGATGTTGAATATATTAATGAATACTGTGAAGAAATTGGTAATTTTTCACCATCTAATTATAAAAAAAAGAAAGAAGTACTATTGGCTGTGTGTCATTATGATATACAGCAGGAAAAATTATTGATTGATGAAGATTTGACGAATATTATTAATCCTAAAACTCATATGCTTTTGCCGACAGGATATAGAGAAATTGATGAGAGCTCATTTTTCTTTACCACAAAAATTATGAAAACCGACACCTTTTGTTTTGGTATTCATGATCGGAACACAAAAGAAACTATTACATTTAATGAAACTCTAAATCGGGAGAGCTATATCAAGACTCTAAAAGAAAATAATAATATATATATTGTTTTTTCTAAGTCTGTTATTGTTTTTAATTGTGGCAACAGAAGCTATAATATATATGTTTTGCCACAAACAATTCAATCCATAACTAAAGGAGAAAAGTGTTTTTATATATTATATAACTGCACTAAACTCGGTAAGCTTATTTTTGAAAAAGGCAAACGTTGCATTTCTCATATTGTAGGTTTGTATCCACAGTTAAACGTGAAAAATGCCTTATAGATAATATTCAAGAAATTAATAATGATCTTGATTTTGTTTCGGATTTAAAATGGTATTTTGCACAATAATCATAAAACACATTTCAAATTGATTTTTTATATGAATATGAAACGTAAATTAAGGTTATCATTTTTGGTAACGGTTAATTCCCCTGTTAATGTAGTCGTACATTAACAGGCTTTTTTTGTTATGTTTTCACCAAAAAAATTCAGATGGGTTAAAAGAGGCTTTATGATAAGAGTACAGAAACAAAGGAGGTCGTATATTCATGAAACAAAATAATAGTTTGCCGACTATTGATGAAAAAGAGGCAGTTGGCAAAAATGAAAAACTTGAAATTTTTCAGAAGCGTCCAATCGATTTCAAAAGTGACAATGCCACAGCTGACGATAGGACAAATTATGATGTTGGAGTTAGTGTTGTTCCGGTTACAGAAGACAGTCTTAATGTTCAGGAATATAACAAAGATTCATCTGTTGTATTCACAACAGATGAAATCGCTTTCAAATCTGATTCTGTGGAATTTGTGGACGAGAAACAAGCCTCTCAAGCCGTTACAAAAATTATTAATTACATGCTTTACAACAAGGACTACAATTTACTATTAGCCGCCTCAACGGCAACGGTACCGCCACAAAATAAATGCGAAAGCTTTTCAAAGAAGAGGGCAGAGGCAGTTAAATCTTTAATTATTTCACGATCAGATAATCAAATTGATTCATCTCGAATTACGACAATAGGTATGGGCTACGAGAATCCGTATCATGTTTCAGACACGAGCAAAAGAATGGCAGCCTTATTGAGGAAAAGGCCAAACAAAACCGTGCTGTTTATGCTATGAATAAAGATTCAATAGAAGCAAAACAACTAATGGCTCAGTTTGAATAAAGGATGTTAGAAAATATGTTTAGATTTTTTTACAAGTTAGGCTTTTGGAGTGCAATATTATTCATTACTTTGGTAACTGCATTAATATTTTCCAATGACACAGCTTATTGTGCTATTATTTACATACTCATTGCTATTACTTTTTTTAGAATATTAAAAACATTATTGTTCTGATGGGAAAGAGTTTCTTTGATTTATATTATAAAAAATCAAGAGTCTCTATGATGAAATGTTTGCATGTTCTATATTTTATTTTTCTTAATATAAACTTAAGAGTTTCGGACGAGGTTTCATCATTTTATTAGGAGTTTCGCTTCAAAATGTAGCAACATTGGATTGGTTAAATGGATTAAAATATAATAAAAGGAGGTGATAGTATGGAGTGTCTTCATGTTAAATATGACGGCGGAGAATATAACTGCTACCGCTGTGATTTGTGAGGGAAAACTTGGGACTGGGGCGACGCTCATGTCGAGCACGTTTGCAAAGAAAGCGAAAGCTACCGACAGTGCCCGATTTGGCAGAAATACGCATAAATCATATTAGACATTAAGGTGAGTTATTGTGATGATTTTCATAATAACTCACCTTGATCCAAATTAAATTACAGGAAGAAATATGATGAAATACCCAAAAACAATTGATACTCTCCTCTATAAAAGGATTGATAAAAGCACATATCATGTAAAAAACGGTATAACAGGTGTTGTATATGAAATAGGCACTGATATTGTACGTTTTATGAATAAGTTAGATGGAAAGACAGATCCATTTATGATTAACACTTGTCTTTCTGATTTTGAAATTGAAGATGCTCTTGATTTTCTTTGGGACAACGAACTGATCACCAAAAAGAAATTGAAAAAGGTCGGATTTTTGTCCTACGGTATCCCGTTGTTTAAAGTTAAAACTACACAAAAAATGCGAATTGCTTCAAGATTGCTGAATTTCCTTTTGATGATCTTTTTTATTCCAGTATTTATTACAGGTTTGTATGCCGTGAAAGATAAAGATATATATAGTCTGATTGATCAAAGTGATTTCTCTTACTTAAATGGACTTTGTGTCGGGAGTGCTTTAGGTGTAATTTTACATGAGTGTGCACATGCTAGTGCCGGACTGGGATATAATGCCCATCTGTTTACTTGTGGAATTATGATTGGAATAACACCTGGTGCATATGTGGAACTTGATGATGAGCATATAAAAAGTTCTTTGAAAAAAGCACAAATTTCTGGTGCAGGGATAGAAATGAACCTTTTGCTGTGTGGTATTTCGATGATCTGTATGTGCTTATTTAATTCGGCTCTTTCACTTTTAGGCGGAATTGCATTTAGTAACCTACTGCTTGCATCAGTAAACTTATTGCCAATTATAGGCGTAGACGGGTCGCAAATTATAAACAAGTTAATTGGAGAAGATTTGATCTTATATTCAGACATACTAATTACTGACAAGTCATTCTTAAGTCATTCGTTTTCTAATGTAAGGGGATTAGCAGAGATTTGTTCATGTGTTTTAACATTACTGTCTCAAATTAGTTACCCGATTTTAATCATTGCAAATATTTTATATATATGGAGTATTTAAAGATGAAGCTTTTAAGCAATTTATTTACAGTTACAATACTTTTAATACCTTGTATCTTGTTGAGCATTGCAACAATGAAAAAAATATTGGTACTGGGAGTTTTTGGAGTTGTATTACTGTTCGTATATGTCTTTTCGCCTTTAACAAAAGGGGCGGAGAATTTTTGGATGTATGTCCTCTCTACAATTACTTTATTACCTTTAAACATCAAAATAACATTAATGCTTTATCCTATTTTCTGTGACTTGTTAAATTTTAAGGCTTTGATTATATTTATATCCGTCTTAGTTGCATTTATTGTTTGGAATATAGAAGAAATCATACTGGGTGTGATAACCCGTATAGTTAAACCGAATCAGAAAGGTGTTGATGTTTATGAATTCTTATAATGGAAAGAAAAATATGATGTATAATTTAGCGTTTTTGCATGATATTTTTAGATTTGAAAACGCCAATGTAATAATGGCCTTCCATAACGAAAAAGACGCTTGCAATATAATAAAGCAAATTAAAGACGAAGTTATTTCAGAAACGGCAAGTGCGTTTACTGAAAGGGATAAAAAAGAAACATTCCTTTCGATAAAATATCTTGCTCCAAACGAAAGCATTAACACATTTAACGGTTTTTTCGATTCACCAAAATGTGTTTCAATGTTATACAGCAAATTCAAAGGCGTTTTTGTCGTTGATTGTACCGATTATGATACGAATTCTGTCAGGAGTCCTGCATTTGAAAAGCTTGTTTCGTATGTTAATGAAGAGGCAAATCCTGAATTCAAATTTATTTTACTTTTCAGTCAGACTGTTAAAAGCAATGTCGAAAATAAATTTAAAGATTCGTTTTCTCGTGACTTGATACTCAGCGCTGCATTTTAAAGGACTTTTTGAAATTTGATGAAGAAATCAAAAAGTATTTAGGGGATAGATTTATAAAAGGAGATCAAGAACTCCGCAAGCTATCGCCTGCTCAACTTCGTACTTGTGTTGAAAAAATCAAAACAGATCCCGATAACTATAAAGAAATTGTCGAGGCGGCAATAGCAAATACAACTACTGAAAGGAAGATTGGATTTTAATGAATTATATAAATGTGAATGATAATCATTTTAGCGGCAAAGAAATATGAACACTACTTTCATAATGAACAAAGTCAAAGAAATAATAAAGTGTCAAGTTAATAATACAGCCTATTGGATTTGGATTGATAAATTACAAGGCAAATTGATATCTGCCAGAAGTTGAATATTTGTTGCATTTGGTAGATTGCGAGGATAATGATGATTAATACGATTTCCATTAAAAAAGGTTGTTCTATTACAACCGATATTGTTGAATACGATTATAACAACGGCAAAGAAATTCTTTTAAAAGAAGCAAAGTCACTATATTCAGATGCATTTTACTACAAAAATAAAATATATTTTAAAAAGACAAGTTGGATTTGCCCATATTGCCTTTCTACTAATATCATTTTATCTGATGAAGAGATTCGCAACGATGCATTCGAGGAGTATACTCAATTATCGTTATTTGATAACGATATAAAAACAATATATTCAACACAAACAGATAGCAGTTATTATGAGTGTGAACATTGTAATTATAATGTTATAAAATCTGCCGAAGAAACGAATGTTATTATTTCTTATGAAAACAATGTTATTAAACTCCAACATAAAATAAGCAACATAAAAGAATTGATTGATTGCAATGCGTTTAACGGAGATTTACTTGAAGCTGCAAAACAACTTCCTATATTCCAATCTGTTATCTTTGACTTCAACAATCACAAAGTGTTTTCTGTAATTGAAAGCTCAAATGGGGAACCAATAACCAACATTGATATTGATGTCGTATTCATGGATTATATTGACAAGTATATCGAAATTAAGAACTGTATTCATCAAAACTTGAAAGAAATTTGGAAACCATATCTTTTCCCTTTTGAGCCTGATGAAATCAATTATGACTTAATGCTCTTACTCACAAAATATGTAGGTTATACGAATAAGGATTTTTACTTTTGCATACCGAATAAACTACATACAAATACTATATTTGATACATTTAAGTCGATCGATGAGAAACTACAGTATTATAATAATGTACCAAGTATGTTCAATTGTTCAAGACTGCCAAACTATAAATCGATAAAACGAATTCTGTTTACAAATCCGCAATTGATGTATTATATTTCAGAAATAGAAAAACTTTGGGATATATTAGGTGATGAAAATTTTCTTAAAGAAATTCTGGAGTGTAGTGAAAGATATTATATACTTGCCTGCTTGCATATTTTTCCTAATTTAGTAAGCTTTATGAATGATTTCATTAAGGCAAAATCAAAGCGGATTTTTGTTGATTTGTTAGTTCAAAATGCAAGTTCTATATCATCTTATGGTTTGTTTTACATTTCTCTACGAGACGAAATAAAAGATTGTGAAAAAAAGAAATGGATTGGTCGCTATTATCTTAGAAAAATGCGGCTCTATTTATACTCAGAACCTCATATCATGTTTGCGCTTCCAATGAAATCTTTAAATGATAACTACAAAAAGCAAATTCGGGAATATTCCTTTATTCCAATTAAAACACTTGCAGAATGTCATAAGGCTGGTGTTGAACTTAATAATTGCTTAGTAGATTATAGTTACTCCAATAATCCAATTGTAGTTGTAAAAAGAAACAACAAAGTGGTTGCCGCAATCGAGGTTAAGGGAACACATGTAATACAAGCATACGCAAAAGACAATGAGGAGTTGACAGAATTACCTGTTCTAAATGATGCAATAGAAGATTATTACAAATTGTGTAATTTGAAACATTGAACGGAGGATTTTACAAATGAACTTTTATAAAGCTTGGGATTTTTTAGAAAATCACAAGATTTACAATATAATGGATTGCCCTTGGAATTTTCAAGATAGTCTTGATATTCAAGTGGTTAGAAACACTTGTAAAAAGGAACCAACACAAAACGTAGAAGAAGTTAACAATATTACTAAAATCATAATTGAAACGGGTCCGTTTATTTTTGACAAAGAAAAAAACAAGTATTGTATGACTCACGATGTTAGACTGGATAGCACAGGACAAACTTTTGAAGAAAGCATTATAAATCTCGCATATAAAGTTGAAAAATACTACGGACAATAAAGGGAAAGATATTGATTTAACTAAATATATTGGCATGTACCAATCGTTTATAAAAGATAAACGCATCCATTTAAAGCAAAACACTATATCAACGCTTGAAAGCGAACCTCACGTTTATAAAACATTCACTTATGAAAATAGAGATGGTGTATTCAACACGGGTCTATTTATTTCTGTTAAAGAAATTATAAATAACGAATCCGAAATACTGGATATCTTTAAAGACTATTTTAAAAGTGCATCCATAAATGAATCATCGTACAACAAAGTGAAAATTAATTTGGAATCTTTAATCATTGACAAATCAGTTGAGAAAAAATGTAATTTTTATGAAGGTCAAGAATTAACCGTATTGGGTGTATTAAAGGGGTTTATAATTTTCAACAATGATGAAAATTTCTTTATTTTAGATGATGACGAACTTGAATTAGAAGCAAATGAAATATTAAGCGATTTAGATGATAAAGGATATGTATAATGAAAATTTGGCTGGATGATATAAGACCTGCTCCAAACGGTTATATTCATTGTCACAGCGTTAATGAAGCAATCTAATTAATTAAAGCTACAAAAGAACCGATTGAACTACTTGACTTAGATCACGATTTAGGCGACTATGCTTTTGACGGCGGTGACGGAATTAAATTGCTTGACTATCTTGCAGAGACCGAGAAATACTATCCTGTCAAGTTACACACAATGAATCCGGTCGGCAGAGAAAATATGCAACGACTTATCAATAGATACTGGGAATAATTAACGGTTCAACAATACAATCAGATGATATGGTTAATAATTTAGCGGATATAGGAATTAAAAAAGTTGGAATAAGTATTGATAGTTCTGATGAAAATATTCATGATTCTAGTTTTGGTATTAACGCAACAATTGAATTAAAATGTCCGAGATGTGGGAACATAAACAAAATTGACCTTTCACTCCGACGAGGAAGGGTTAAATATAGAAGAATTACTGTGGGCAGACAACTGAATAACTGAGCTTTATACCGAGCCACGGGTCCGTGGGTAACACCTATTGAGTCACCAAATAGCCGGACATTGAGAATGACGAGATAGAAATATCCTTATGTTCTTGATGTTCGGCTATTTTTTTGTTGCTCCGAAAGGAGAAACAAAGTGATAACTGCGTGGCAAGCATACATAGCTAAATACCCGTAATCTCCGAATTTTTGATTTCAAACCAAATTCAAAAATTCAAATTTAAGGAGATTACGAAAATGGCAAAATTTACATTAACCGAACAGGAAGAATTATTTGCGAAAGATTGCATGCTCATTAATTACTTTATGAATACAGCGGATTTACCGACTATGAAAAGTGGGCTATTGTAACAGAGCTTTCAGAGAAAGAATTAAAGTCCAAATACCCCGATGTTATTCGTAGATATACACCATTTGTTTTATTGTCTGTGGCACAGGGTGAGGTTATAACCGATTATCAAAATGCAGATGCAAAAGAACGAATGAGAAAACTGCGTTTTGGTCATCCATTTGACATTAATGATAGAGAATTTGAAGAGCATCATACAGACAGAACTTTCCACAGAAGATGATATTGTGGAAACAATTTTCACTTGCTTTCAGATGAAGCAGGACTAAAACGAATAACAATACACGGCTTGCGTCATTAGCACGTTTCGCTTCTTATAAGCAAGAAGTATGACATATTTGAGGTGTCAAAACGAATAGGTCATAAGTCAGTTAAGACAACACAAGATATTTACGGTCATCTATTTGATGATGTACAAAATAGCATTGCCAATGATTTGGACAAGCTCAGGAGAGGAGCATAATATGTCAGCAAAAAACAACGACAATCACAACCACTTTCGTTCCCAAATGATAGCATTTAGGGTATCACCCGAAGAAGATAAGCAGATAAACATTGCTGTTTCTTTATCCGGAATGACAAAGCAGGACTATATTACATACAAGCTGCTTGACAGAACAATAAATGTCAAAGCAAGTTGTAAAGTTCACATGGCTGTGTATGACCGGCTAACCGAAGTCCTTGAACAATTAAAAAGGCTCAATGACGGCAGAGAAATAGACGATGAGTTAATGGATAATATTTCGCTTATCACTCGGCTGGTTGATGGGCTGTACATAACAGCCTAAATTTTAAAAGCTCGGCTTAATTGCCGAGCTTTTTTCTGGGATAAAACAAGGTGCAAGCCACCGGGAATTATTTTTTTGCAATATTACAGCCGATTTCCGATAAATAACGGCAGGAAATGGAAATAAAATTACGGTTCATACAGTTCGTGTAATATTTAAGGATTTTATAGGGTGTTCTTCATCGGGCTTGTCGAGAGCAGATTCGCCGCAAAGCGTGAGAGAAAGTTACACGCCGCCTCATAATCCCGATGTTGATATTTCCTGCAGGGCGTAGTATAATATTCGAAACCGCCTAATTGCAGAGTGCAGCTGTGAGAGAACAGCAGACGCCTATAAGACGGGCGATGTATATTTAATATTTTGAGGAATATGGGGCATATTATGTTTGATAAATTTATAGCGAATCAAGCGGCTAAGATAGAAAAAGTCCGCTCACGTCAATCAAACACAAAAATGAATTTAATAAAAACATATTCCATAATAGCCGTTGTCGCAGGGCATTGCAGAGGCGGCGGAATCGGTTTCCCTATGGAGAATTGGATTCTTCCGTATTTCTACGACATGGCTATTTTTGTGTTTGTATCGGGGTATTTTTATAAAAAAGAATATGACGACGCAAAATTCTTCGCTTTTATTAAATCAAGGGTAATGCGGCTTGTTGTCCCGTATTTTATTTGGGATGTTGTCTACGGACTTCTGAACACGTTTTTCAGGGGCATAGGCGTTATAGATTACGGTGATCCCATCAGCCTTTATTCGCTCTTTGTAAGGCCGTGGGTGGACGGGCACCAGTTTCACTTTAACATACCCGCATGGTTTTTGCTGTCGCTGTTCATTGTGTCCGTTATAACTTATATTATGCGAAGACTTATGAAGCTTCTTCATATATTGAATGAAGAAGTTTTGCTGGCAATAACATTTATAATTTCGGTGATTTCCATATATTTCGCGCAAAATGGTTATAACAGCGGAGTATATCTGTGTTTGGTAAGAGTGGGATTTTTGCTGCCGTATTTTCAAACGGGCTTTGTGTATAAAAAATATGAAAGCCTTTTGGGCAAGCACAAGGCGGTACTTATAGGAGTTATAACCTGCTGCGTTTATGCGCTGCTGGTGTTGAGCAAGGGCAACCTTGATGTTACCGCGGTTTTTGCGGAATTTATCGGCAATCCGCTCATTTTGACGGTGCTTACAATTCTCGAAATATTATTGACGGCGACAATATGCGAAATTCTTGCACCTGCCTTCTGCAAAAGCTTGATTGTGAAAAAAATCGGGGATAACACATTTTCCATAATGATGCATCATGGTATAATTTTGTTTTCCGTAAATCTTGTGATTTATATAATGTCAAAATTCGTCGATATATCGGGATTTGACGTCGCCGCGTTTAAGAGCACATTGTGGTACGCATACCCGTGGAGAGATTCCAGAATTTATCTTTTCTATGTGATTTTGGCGGTAGCGGTTCCGATTGTAATCAAGTATATTTCAAATAAAGTGATTTTGCGTGCAAACAGTCGCAAAAATATGTCCGCCGAGGAAAAATGAACGTAAAATCACACGGCTTCGATTTTTCGCTTGATATGAACACACTTGCTCAAGGGCTTCGTAAAACGGAGCCCTTATTGTTTATTTTGCGATACCGCATTTTGCGGACTCCGATAAATTTTTAAATAATGCGGACAGTTTCCTCTTCAATTTCGTCTTAATAAGTGAAACGCGCTTCAATAACTTTTAAGAGGAAATTTGAATTATGGATAAAATTGTTTTAATTCAGTTCGCCGACGGAGTTGTGCGGATAATAGCGTTACTTTGCATGTCATTTGGGTGTGTAATCGCAAGTAAAAACAAATTGAAATAATACGGACGGGTTTAAATCCGTCTTAATAGACAAAGTGTGCTTTAAAGCTTTTAAAGGGGAATGTTTATGCTTAGAAAAACCATAAAAAATATAGCTCTTCTTGATTTGCAAAATTTTACTGCCGAGGCGTTAAGGGAAATCAAGAAAATCGAGAGCTGTGCGATGCTTCTTGTTCCGAAAAATGCGAGTGATGAATGGAAAAATGCATATGCCAAGATAACAATCCGAAATGTTGCAAGCATTATAGAGGTCAGCTACAGCAAATACAGCGTTTTAAACGGAATGGTTACATTAAACGATAAAAATGTTTCCGATGATTGCCTCTATATTGTCAACGGCATTGTTATTCTTGAGACCGTTGAAAAAATTCCGGATTTATGCGTGAACGGGCTTCTGCTTAAAAGAAAAAAATCACGCTATGAGATGACGCGTATGAACGGCAGAAGTGTTGAGGTTGAGGATAACGTCGTAATAAAGCCTTATCCTAACACCATCGAAATCGACGGCGATACGGTGAGGAGCTTCGATTACAATACATTGGTGGCCGCAGGCAACAATGTCGATATTGACAATAACGTGACCGAGCAAATGCTCTCCGATAAAAAGATAACATTTGCGGCAGGCAACGAGGTGAAATGCGGCAAAAGTATTTTGGGCTATGTTAAAGTTAATTCAACCGTAGGCAACAAAATCACGGAAAAAAATGAATAACATTGAACTGTTTAACCAAATTTATGAAAAGTATTATAAAAGCATAGTTTCGTATTTTTCAAGGCGATTTGACAGCGACGAGGCTGAGGATTTGGCTCAAATCACCTTTATGAAGCTGTGGGGTTATCTGCCGACGCTCGGTTATATCAAAAAAGAAAAGTCCTTGATTTTTAAAATTGCTAAAAACGTGCTTGCCGACAGACTTCGTAAAAACAATTTTGCCGACTCGCTTGATGAGCTTGAAAGCATTAAATGTCTTGAGGTGTTTGATGATATCACATCTGTTGAAATTCAGCAGATACTTTTGAAAATGAGCGAGCTCGACCGAGAAATAGTGACTCTTAAAAGCTACGGCTGGTCGAGCAGAGAGATCGGCAAGATAAAAAATATGCCGTCGTCAACGGTCAGAAACAGGCTGTCTGCGCTTAAAAAGCAAATTGAAAAGGAGCTCGGCGAGCCTTGCGGACGTCGAAAGCACCATAATACATATAAGACCTAAGAGCTGTCGGGCTATATGTCCGACGGCTCTTTTGTGCAGAGATGTTTATTGATATTTGTTGTTTTTTTTGATAGAATATTTTTAAATCATAAATGTGTAAATCGGTACGTCGAAAACAAACGGGTATTAACAAAATTGAAAAACAGTGTAAAAATGGGGAGGTGCCTATGCAGCAAAAAACAGTCAGCAAATACACAAAAGAACAGACATGCGAATTTGCAAAGGAAGTGCTTTTCAGACATTACGGGAGCCGAGCAACGCAGATTAAATACATAGGCGGCGGCTCCTTCGGATATGTTTACAAGGCCGAATTGCCCGTGATGCCGTACACTCTTACGGTAAAGGCCTGCCGCGTCGCCGGTATGCAGCATAATGAGAGCGCCGCGCTGAAAAAGCTTGCCGAAAGATCGCTGGTTCATATTCCCGAGGTCTATTTTACCTTTGACGCAACCGACGAAATCCCCATGGATTTTATAATTGAGGAATTTGTGAACGGAACAGACTGCTTCACAGACTTTTCAAAATTATTTTTAAGCAAAAAAAGAAAAGCGAAATTTGCAGATGAAATAGCGGATTGTCTTGCAAATTGGCACAGCATTACCTGCAACAAATTCGGCAGCCTCGATTTCCCCGAGTACGATAATTGGCTTGATTTTTACCGACCGTTTGCGCAGGATATTTTACAGACCGCCGCAGAGCTTAACAGAAAAAAACAGCTGAAGGACAGCACGCTTAATGTTATGCAAACAGCGTGGAAAAATTTTGATTATATTTTCAGTGAGCCCGTAAAAGAGGCGTCTCTTATCCACGGCGATTTGAATGTTATGAATGTAATGTCTGATAAAAGACTTAATATCACCGCGATAATCGACCCTCTTGAGTGCAAGTGGGCTGACAAAGAATTTGATTTGTTCCAGCTGAGAAACCTGACCGGGGAGTGCTTCGGGCTTTACGAAGCATATAAAAGGAAATATCCCGTTTCGGAAAAGTGTGATTTGAAGTGTGCGTTTTATGCGGTTTATCACGAGGTGTATTGCCTTATTTCAACCGGAACAAACACCGAAATCATACTTGCAGCGGCAGTCAAGAGACTGAAGAGGGAGCTTAAAAAAGCGGGGATTACATCTTGAAAATCCGACTCAAACGGTGATGCGAGCACACCTGAATGTGCCGAAAACGAGCACATAGTTAAAAACCATCTGAACAGCTTATGCTGTAATTTGCAATCGGAGGATGACATTGAATATTAAAGCTACGGATTTCTGCGACGCCTCAAATTCTGCCGGAGGCGTTATAAAAGCGATAAATGAATTACAGAGCGGAGATACTCTTATTTTCCCGAAGAATGAGTATCATTTTTACAAGGAATATTGTATTCACAAGGTCTGCCATATGACGAATACGGACTCTTTCAAGGCACCCGACAAGTATTTTGCGGTGCTTATCGAGAATAAGGAGAATATTACCGTGGACGGCTGCGGTTCTACCCTTGTAATTCACGGCGATATGTGTGCGTTTTCTCTACGCGGCTGTAAAAATGTAAGGCTTGTAAATTTCACCGTAAGATATGCCTCTCCGACGAATTTTGAAATGGAGGTCGTAGAGCGTTCGCTCAATAAAATTACATATAAAATCCCGACGGGAAGCGACTTTGAGGTTAAAAATAACAAGCTTACGTTCTTCGAAAAAAGTCCGTTCAGCGGAGAGAATTACTATACCTATACAGCCAACGGCGAGTGCTACTGCAACGTAATTCACAGAGGCGACGAGGTTTTCAGAACGTCGCGCTCACCTACGAAAACCGCCTTAAAAATCAAAAAAACGGGGGCTCATACCGTCGAGTGCAGATATTTTGTGTCGCCTAAATTCAAGGTCGGAGACGTCGTTGCGATGTCTCGTAATAAGCTGCGCGACAACTGCGGATTGTTTTTCGAGAGCTGCTCCGATATCTTCTGTGAGAGGATAACCGTCAACTATATGCACGGCTTCGGGTGGCTGTCCCAAATGTGTGAAAACCTGAGCTTTGATAAGCTGACATTTAAGCCGGCGATCGGTTACAGAGTTTCTTCGTTTGCCGATTTGATTCACGTATGCGGCTGCAAGGGCTATGTGAAAATAACCGACTCTCACTTTGAACACCCGCACGATGACGCAATCAATGTGCACGGCGCATTTTTAAGGTTCAGAAAGGCTTGCGACGAGCGAACCGCCGAGCTTGAATTTGTACATCATCAGCAGGGAGGTTACAAGGCGTTTTACCCCGGCGATAAAGTGAAAATATACAGCAGAACCGATTTGTCGGAGCTTGACGGCGTTTATACCGTAGACAGCACGGACGACAACATTGATAAAAAGACGGTCATTGTGAAATTCAAAGAAAAGCTGCCGCCGATGAAGCAGGAAATGTATGTCTTTGAGAATATCACGTATAACCCGAATCTCACCGTGAGCGGATGTACCTTTAATGCGATTCCGACGCGAGGCATTCTCTGTACTACCGATAAGGAGTCGGAGATTTTCGGTAACACGTTCAAAAGCGTCGGTATGCCCGATATTTACATCTCGTGTGATTGCAGGGATTGGTACGAGAGCGGCCCGTGCAGAAATATGAAAATTCACGACAACACGTTTTCTAAAAAAGACCCGATTAAGTTTGAGCCTATTTGTCTTTTGAAGCCCGTCAAGGATGTCCACAGAAATGTTCAGATATATGACAACATTATAGCCGAATGAGCATCGGCTCCGTTTGCAGACACGGCAAAGGCACGTTAGTTATTTTTTAACTAACGTGCCTTTTTTACATTAAGATATAATTTTACGCGGCCGGATTATTCGGCGGATACGGCGCCTTTAAACCTGCGCGACGGGTGATAGGCGAGCAGTGCTATAAATATCAGTACCGCCGTAAGCGACAGGCTTATCGGGTACGCATACATAATGGTTTTGAAGGTAGGCGACGACGGGAAAACGACGTATATCCAAAATACTCTTGTGCCGCAAACGCCTATTGTTGTGAGAATAGCCGGTACCAAAGATATGCCGAAGCCGCGAAGATACCCCGACATAATTTCGTAAAGCATTGAAAACGTGTATGCCGAGAAAATCAGTAAAAGTCTGGTGTAGCCGAGCTCTATTACCTGTGGGTCGCTTGTGAATATCGAGAGCAGGAATCGTCCCGAGAAAAGAACAAGTCCTATTGTGACGGCTGTTGCGATTGTATCCTCCGCAATCGACAGAAGCAGGGTTTTCTTGCAGCGGTCGAGCTTGCCGGCGCCGTAGTTTTGACCTACAAAGGTCGTGCACGCCTGACTGAACGAGTTAAAGACATCGTAAGCTATTACCTCTATATTAAATGCCGCGCTAGACGCCGCTATAACTATTGTTCCGAGGCTGTTGATAGCCGCCTGAATTATTATGTTTGAAATGGCAAAAACAGCACTCTGTATGCCTGCCGGCAGACCGATTTCCAAAATCTGACCGAGTACTCTTTTGTCTATGCGCAACTCCTTGAGCGAAAGCTTTATGTACTTGTCGGACTTCATTAAAACAATAAACAGCACAATTGAGCTGATTGCGTTAGATATAACGGTGGCAATGGCAACTCCGTTTACGGTCATTTTAAGAACTATTACAAAGAATAAATTCAAAAGCACGTTGAGGCAGCCGGAGAGCGCAAGCACTATAAGCGGCGTTTTTGTATCGCCCACGCTTCTGAAAACGGCCGACAGGAAGTTGTACAACAGTATTACGGGCAAGCCGAGCAGATATATGCGAAGATACAGAACGGCATACGGCAGTACATCCTCCGGAATGCTCATAGCCGATAAAATTTGCACGGCAAAAATTTCACCGGGTATCATTACAAGAAAACCGCCGATTATTGCGGTGAGCACCGAGGTGTGAACCGCACGCTGTACGGTTTCTCTGTCGTCCCTGCCTATTGCGTTCGCTATTATTACATTTGTACCGAGGGCTATACCTATAAACAGGTTGAGTAACAGCCCGATTACCGGGCTGTTCGCTCCGACGGCGGCAACCGAGGCTGTTTTGGCTGCGCCCGTGAAGTTTCCGACTACGGCTATATCCGAGGCGTTGAAAAGCTGCTCAAGTATTGCTGTTGCGGCCACGGGCAGCGCAAATCGCGGAAGCTTGTTCCATATAGGGCCGTTTATCATATCCATTTTGTTACTGTTTTTTAACTTCGTCTTTTTCGGCATAATTATCCTTTTTGCATTTACGTATTTTTTATTTCGGTATTGTTTTTTTTAACTGTGTCGCCTTGTAGGACGCAACACAATTATAGCACCAAAAAAATTAACATCAATATACAGATATGATAAATTTGAGCGCCGCATCGCGCAAAGCAGTGTAAAAATCGCAAAGCATCGCTGCATTATGCGTTGAGGTAACCGAACTTACTCTCGGTCGGTTAAACCTATAAAATAATCGGCGGAAACATTATAAAATTGACAGAGCTTGATTAAATCCTCGATTTTCAATTCCGCTCTTCCGGTTTCAATATGGTTGTAGCCCTGTTGGGATTTGTTGATGATTTCACCTACTTGCTTTTGTGTTAAATCTCTGTCTTCCCTGATGTTTCTCATCCTTGTTCTGTAATCCATTTCCACAAAACCTCCATTGTAATTTGTGAAAATGTTAGCATACTCAAAAGCTGAGTATTGACATATACTCAATAATTGAGTATTATCATAAATGAAGTGTTTTATTATTGAGAAGGAGTTGTAAATAAATGGAAAAACAGAAAACGTCATCCAAACGTAAAGCGGCAACCAAAGTGATTGTGGCGGTATTGCTGATAGCTATAATGACCGGCATATCGTTCGCAGTCGCAAATTTTGTGCACAACAGAAAAAGCGTGCAGGCATTAAGCGTTAAAAACGGCTTGTCCGCATACGAGCTTGCGGTGCAGCAGGGATATGCGGGAAGTCTTGATGATTGGCTTGTTTCTCTCCAGGGTAAATCGGCATATCAGATTGCCGTCGATAACGGATATTCGGGCAGTGAAAAGGATTGGAGCAAAACCCTTACCGCAATGTCGAAAAAAGACAAATCCGATATTAGCTCCGCAGCATTTTCGGAAAAAGGCGACCTTGTAATTACGCTTTCCGACGGAACAAAAATCAATGTCGGTAAGGCGGTCGGTGCAAGCGGCAAAGACGGAAAAGACGGTAAGGACGGCATAGGAATAAAATCGGCAAAAATCAATGATAATGGCGAGCTTGTCATTTCCTATTCCGACGGCAACAGCGTAAATCTTGACAAGGTTGTCGGTGAAACAGTAAACAACGGAGTCGGTATTGCTTCTTCGATTATAAATGAAAAAGGCGAACTGGTGTTGACTTATACAAACGGCGAAACTGCCAACCTCGGCGGAGTAGTCGACACTGACGGTCGTGACGGCAAAAACGGTGCTGACGGAAAAGATGGCAGAGACGGTACCGACGGTACGAGCGGAACGGACGGTATAAGCATTTCCGCAGCGGTTATAAATGAGTCGGGTGAGCTTATTATTTCATATTCTGACGGGACGACGGCAAACCTCGGTAAAGTAGTAGGTTTCGACGGTATAAACGGTGTGAACGGCACAAACGGTAAAGACGGCATAAGCGTTTCTTCCGCCGAAATCAATTCGGAGGGTGAGCTTGTGCTTTCGTTCTCTAACGGTCAGCGCGCCAATGTAGGAGCGGTTGTCGGCGCAAAAGGCGACAAAGGCGATAAAGGCGAGCAAGGCTTGCAGGGAGCAAAAGGCGAAAAGGGTGACAAAGGCGAAAACGGTCTTAACGGTTCGGACGGTATAGGAGTTAAAAAGTCCGAAATCAACAGCGCAGGTGAGCTTGTAATCACATATACAAACGACCTTACCGAAAACCTCGGCCCCGTTGTCGGTGCAAAAGGTGACAAGGGAGACAAAGGCGACCAAGGCGTACAGGGTGAAAAAGGCGAAAAAGGTGACCAAGGCGTTCAAGGTGAAAAGGGTGACGCGGGCCTTGGCGGTGCCGACGGCAAAGACGGAAAAGACGGCACCGGTATAAATAATATTGAAATTTCAAACGACGGAAATCTTTTAATTACTCTTACGAACGGAACGTCACTTAATCTCGGAAACATAAAGGGCGAAAAGGGCGACGCAGGCCTTGGCGGTGCAGACGGTAAAGACGGCACGAACGGCACCGACGGCGTAGGCGTTGCAAGCAGCGAAATAAACGCTCTCGGTGAGCTTGTTATAATATACAGCAACGGAACCACGGTAAATCTCGGCAGAGTGGTAGGCAATGACGGCGCACAGGGAGTTCAAGGCGAAAAAGGCGAAAAAGGCGACAAGGGCGACCAAGGCATACAGGGCGAAAAAGGCGAAAAAGGCGACAAGGGCGACCAAGGCATACAGGGTGAAAAAGGTGAAAAAGGTGACCAAGGTGTCCAAGGTGAAAAAGGCGACACAGGTATCAACGGTACGAACGGCACCGATGGCGTAGGCGTTGCAAGCAGCGAAATAAATTCTCTCGGTGAGCTTGTTATAAAATACAGCAACGGAACAACGGTAAATCTCGGCAAGGTAGTCGGCAACGACGGCGCACAGGGAGCTCAAGGCGAAAAAGGTGACAAGGGCGACCAAGGCATTCAGGGTGAAAAAGGTGAAAAAGGCGACCAAGGCGTACAAGGCGAAAAAGGCGACAAGGGCGACCAAGGCGTCCAAGGTGAAAAAGGCGACGCAGGTATCAACGGTACTGACGGTATCAACGGTACAAACGGAGCTGACGGTGTAGGCATTACAGATGTTACAATAAATGCCGATGACGAGCTTGTGCTTTCGTTCTCAAACGGGAATATTATAAACCTCGGCAATATCAAAGGTTCAAAGGGCGACAAGGGAGATAAAGGCGACAGCGGACTTAACGGAAAAGACGGCGTGGGCATACAAAATGTCGATGTGTCGGCTGACGGCGCATTGACCGTAACGCTTACAAACGGCACAGTTCTTAACCTCGGTAACATCAAGGGTGCCGACGGCTTAGGCATAACCAAGGCGGAAATCAATACCTCCGGCGAGCTTGTTTTGACCTATTCAAACGGCGGCGTCAAAAATCTCGGCAAGGTTACCGGTGAGAACGGTAAGGACGGCGCGAACGGCGCCGACGGACTCGGAATTAAGTCGCTCACACTTTCCCCGGACGGCGAGCTTGTGGTTACAATGTCCGATAATTCCATATCCAACCTCGGCAATATCAAGGGCGAAAAAGGCGACAGGGGCGAGCAGGGTCAGCAAGGACTTCAGGGCTCCAAAGGCGCCGACGGACGAGGAATCGCAAAAACCGAGCTTGTTAACGGCGAATTGGTAATAACCTATACCGACGGGACAAGCGATAATCTTGGAAGCGTAAGCGGAACGGTGGTATCCGACAGTATACTTATGTTGAAATTTGACACCTTAGAAGACGGAACTCTTCAAGTATCCCTTAAAGATGGTTATTATAGTGTACCCCGGTATATTGTAATACCCTCAACATTTGAAGGAAAAACGGTAACAACAATAGCCGAACGTGGATTTGCAGGTGCAAGCAATTTAGTTGAAGTATATTTACCTGAAACAATAAGTACTATTGGGAAAGGTGCATTTGTACTTTGTAGTAAATTGATGAAAATAAACATTCCCAATACTGTAACAGAAATTGGTCCGCAGGCTTTTTATGAATGCTCGAATTTAAATAGCATAACCATTCCCAATACTGTAACAAAAATTGGTGAGCAGGCTTTTTATAATTGCTCAAGCTTAAATAGTATAACTATTCCCAATACTGTGACAAAAATTTGTCCGCAGGCTTTTGCGGGAACGGGTTTAACGGAAGCCGTGTTCGAAAATCCGTCAAATTGGCAGTATTACTATTTGGATGATAATTGGAGTGGAGCAACAAACAAAAAGTGTTCAGTAACAGATTTAACCAACGACCAAATGTCAAATAAAAAAACTGCGGCCGAGTTGTTAAAAAGTGAAGAAAAGTATCAAGTTGGTAGTTGGAAATCAGATAAATACAGTAAACCTAATCCGGTCTATCGTTATCGCACCTATGAGCGTGTCGGTTGAGACAGTTTGTTTTATAATTTGAACAAGGAGACATTATGTAGAATTAAAAGCAAAGATATTTCAGAAAATGATAGATAAACAAAAAGGTGTAAACAGCTATTTTTGTTAAAATAATTTTATTAAGGGGATATTACTATGTGCTCAACAAACGAAGAAAAAACACTCAACGATGCTTATTTGATTGTTAAAGGCGAGGGAGAAGAGATGAAAAAGATTTCATACCGCACCAATCTTATAGACGCATTTAAGGACGATAATGCTGTATATTCTGAAATACAGCACATTAACACAGATGCAAAAGGATTAAGGGAAATAGCCGGCATTGCAGAAAAACACGGCTATAGGATTTATCATCTTACACAGTTGTAATTTGTAAATTTATTTTATACATAACAACCCCGCTGCGCAGCATCTACGGAGCGGGGTCGTTTTTTATCTGTATGGTGTGAGATTTTTTGCCGTGAAATTCGGCTTTTTCACATTAAACCGTTAAAATTTATCGGCAGTTTTATGTATTAAATCGTTGAAATATTTTAATTTGTGTGATAAAATAACTTTTATCGGAATCGCACACGGCGATACGGGAATGAGAGCTGCCGAAGCATCTCGGCGGCTCGTTTTATTTTTGCTTTTAAGAGGAGTGCTGAAATGACGTCATCAACTGTATGCATTTTGGCGACGATATTTGTTTATCTCGTCGGAATGCTTGTAATCGGATTTCACTATGCCAAAAAGAACGAGTCCTCAACCGACTTTTATCTCGGCGGCAGAAAACTCGGCCCTCTCGTCACGGCAATGAGCGCCGAGGCGAGCGATATGTCAAGCTATTTGCTTATGGGCTTGCCGGGTCTTGCGTATCTGTCGGGTGTTGCCGACGTCGGCTGGACTGCCATAGGACTTGCCGTAGGTACATATCTCAACTGGCTTTTAACTGCCGGCAGACTTCGCAGATATACCCATAAAACCGACTCTTTCACCTTGCCGCAGTTCTTTTCGCACCGTTTCCGCGATAAGAAAAACATATTATCGTGTATGGCGGCTTTGATTATAATAATATTTTTCATTCCCTATACGGCGTCGGGCTTTGCCGCCTGCGGAAAGCTGTTTTCGTCGCTGTTCGGTATGAATTATATGACCGCAATGCTGATTTCGGCAATAGTAATAGTTGCCTACACGGCTGCGGGCGGATTTTTTGCCGCCTCTACCACCGACTTTGTTCAGAGCATTATTATGACCGTGGCTATTGTGTTTGTACTGATATATGCCACCGTGTCGGCAGGCGGCGTCTCGGCTGTTGCGGAAAACGCAAAACAGCTTCCCGGTTATCTTTCGTTCGTTTCGTCATATTCCGAAACTACGGGCGAGAGCGAGCCGTACAACCTTTTGCACATAATCACAACTCTTTCGTGGGGACTCGGTTATTTCGGTATGCCGCATATCCTTCTTCGCTTTATGGCGATTGAGGACGAGAAAAAGCTTAAACTCTCAAGAAGAGTTGCGTCTGTTTGGGTCGTTATAGCAATGGCTATGGCCGTGCTTATAGGTATAGTCGGCAGAGGCCTTTCAAGTACGGGACTTATCGACAGCCTCCACGGAAATGACACGGAAACGGTTATAGTTCGCGTAGCCGGACTTCTTTCAACCCACGGTGTTTTCCCGGCACTTATGGCAGGTCTTATTTTGGCGGGAATTCTTGCAAGCACAATGTCCACGGCAGACTCACAGCTTTTGGCTGCCGCATCGAGCGTATCCGAGAATATATTGCGCGAGACCTTCGGACTTAAAATTTCGGAGAAGAAGAGTATGCTTGCCGCAAGAATTACGGTAGTTATAATAGCGATACTCGGCGTTGTTATAGCCAGAAATCCCGACAGCTCGGTATTCGGCATAGTTTCGTTCGCTTGGGCAGGCTTCGGCGCGGCGTTCGGACCGCTCGTTATATGCGCGCTATTTTGGAAGCGCACAAATCTCCCGGGCGCAATCTCGGGCATGGCTGTCGGCGGAATAATGGTATTCGTTTGGAAATATCTTATAAAGCCGCTCGGCGGAGTTTTCGGAATATATGAGCTTTTGCCGGCGTTCCTTATTGGACTTATCACAATAATTGTTGTGAGCCTTTGCACCAAAGCTCCGAGCAAGGAAATAACCGATGAATTTGACGAGGTCAAAGCTATGGGTAAGGCAAAATAAGCGGTAGCTTTGTCAGGTTTTAATTTTGACTTTTTGGGGTGCCGGATTTTGTTCGGCACCCTGTTTTTATGATGCTGTTAATAATTTGTTTGCAATTTCAACAAGAAATAACATTCAAAATATACCGTTGTTTATTCTGTCCTACAAAAATAAATTTTGTCCTGTAAGATTATTGACAAATTATTTTAAAAAGACTATTGTATTAGCAATGTATCAGTCAAATGCAATGAGCAGGACATGACTATTCGTATCACCGCTTTCAGAAAGCCGTCGGCAGTGCGAGACGGCAGCAAGGCACGTTTGGCTCTCACCTGTCAGCAGCTTCGGTGAAAGATTTTCAAGTAGTCGAAGCCGGAAACCCACCGTTAAAGGGGCGCGCCATCCATTATGGGCGGCGGTCGAGAGGCCGACAGTAAAATATCGGCAAGCAAAGTGGTATCGCGGAAGTAAATTTGCAACGGCGCAAATATACGTTTTGTAAGTTTAGCCTTCGTCTTTGCACGGGCTACCCGAAAGCGGGTATGCTGTGTGAGGACGAGGGCTTTTTGTTTTGCAAAAATGCATTCGGCTGAGAATCTTTTTTAAGAGAAGGGTTAGAAAAATGAACACACTTGTAATTGTGCTTATCGCGGCGGTTGTCCTTGTGGCAGCGTATCTGCTTTACGGACGCTGGCTTGCGAAAAAATGGGGAATAAATCCCAAGGCGCAGACTCCTGCCGTAAAATACAATGACGGCAAGGACTATGTACCGACAAACGGCTGGACCGTTTTCAGCCATCAGTTTTCTTCGATCGCCGGTGCAGGCCCCGTAACCGGCGCTATACAGGCGGCGGCTTTCGGCTGGCTTCCGGTACTCCTTTGGGTGTTGCTCGGCGGCGTATTTTTCGGAGCGGTCACAGACTTCGGCGCTCTTTACGCCTCGGTTAAAAATGACGGTAAATCCATGGGCGTGCTTATTGAAAAATACATAGGCAAAACAGGGCGTAAGCTTTTCCTTTTGTTCTGCTGGCTGTTTACCCTGATTGTAATAGCGGCATTTGCCGATATGGTTGCAGGAACATTTAATGCATATACCGTAAAGGACGGCGTTTCGGTACTTGCCGACGCCGCAAATACAAACGGCTGTGCAGGCACCATTTCAATAATGTTTATGGTATTTGCCGTAATATTCGGACTTATCCAAAAGAAATTCAATCTCTCCGGCTGGAAGGAAGCCGTTGTCGGTCTTCTTTGTGTGGTGGCTTCCTTTGCTATCGGTATGCATTTTCCGCTCATTCTCTCAAAGGATGCATGGAGCTATATTACATTTGTTTATATCTTCTTTGCGGCGGTGCTTCCCATGTGGCTCTTAAAGCAGCCGCGTGATTATATGACCACGTTTATGTTTATCGGTATGATAGCCGGTGCGGTTATAGGACTGCTTGTAGCTCACCCAACAATGAATCTTCCCGTATTTACGGGCTTTACAAACGAAAAGCTCGGCACAATGTTCCCGATACTCTTCGTAACGGTTGCGTGCGGTGCTGTTTCGGGCTTCCACAGCCTTGTATCCTCCGGAACCTCATCAAAGACCATTGAAAACGAAAAAGATATGACAAAGGTCGGCTACGGCGCAATGGTACTTGAGAGCCTGCTCGCAGTGCTTGCTCTTTGCGTAGCTGGCGCGGCGGCTTCTCAGGACGGCACACCTGCATCGGGCACGCCTTTCCAGATATTCAGCCGCGGCGTTGCCGGCTTCTTTGAAATGTTTGGCATTCCCGTACACTTCGCTACGGTATTTATGACAATGTGCGTTTCGGCACTTGCGCTTACAAGCCTTGACGCCGTTGCACGTATAGGCAGAATGAGCTTCCAGGAGCTGTTTGCGGTTGACGATATGAAAAACGCGAAGCCTTGGCGCAAGGTTCTCTGCAATCCGTATTTCTCAACAATTATTACGCTTCTTTTCGGCTTTGTACTTACAAAAATCGGATATGCAAACATCTGGCCGCTGTTCGGTTCGGCAAACCAGCTTTTGAGCGCTCTCGTACTTATAACCCTCTGCGTATTTATGAAGGTTACGGGCAGAAGCAACAAGATGCTCTTCCCGCCGATGATAATAATGCTTTGCGTTACATTTACGGCACTCGTTCAGCGCCTTATAGCTATGGTAAAGGCTATAAGCACAGCCGCAGCGGTTACGATTCCCGCAGGCGAGACCACTTGGGGCAAGGTGTTCTTAAACAACGGACTTCAGCTTGTCATAGCTGTTTTGCTTATAGTGCTCGGCCTTACAATAGTTATTAACTCTATGAAGAGCTATGTTAAGAGCAAAAAGAACAGCGAGAAAAAAGAAGAAAAAGTAAACGGCTGATCAATACCGTTAAAACGGACAGGGGACTGTAAAAACGATGTTTTACAGCCCCTTGTTTTTTGCTTTTTATCATTCGATTGACGAGTAATCTATTTTTCTGTTTTTGAAATAGTATTCCCTGTCGTGCTCGCCGACATCACGCATTACGCGGCACGGATTTCCGACGGCGACCACAGATGACGGAATGTCCTTTGTAACAACGCTGCCCGCGCCTATGACGGTGTTATCGCCTATCGTAACGCCGGGCAGAATAAGAGAGCCTGCGCCTATCCAGCAGTTCTTGCCTATATGAATCGGCATATTGTATTGGTATTCCTTTGCTCTGAGCGTGGGATCTATCGGGTGACCGGCGGTTGCCACGGTAACGTGAGGGCCGAACATTGTGTTGTCGCCGACGTATATGTGAGTGTCGTCAACAAGAGTCAATCCGAAATTGGCATAGATATGATTGCCGAAGTGTACATGCTCTCCGCCGAAGTTTGAGTGAAAAGGAGGTTCTATATAGCAGTCATCGCCTATTTCCGCAAACATCTCCCTGAGCATTTCCTCGCGCTTTTTAAGCTCGGTCGGCCGAGTCATATTAAAGTCGTAAAGCCTGTCGAGACGCTTTAATTGATGCCGCATTATCTCTTCATCGCCGGGTAAATACAATTCACCGGTGTGCATTTTGTCTTTCATGGAGCTCATTTAAATTCCTCTTTCTCTCTTTTATTGACATAAATTATAATTGATATTATCATAAGTATATCATTTTTGTATACAGCTTTCCACTATAAAGTTTAACGGAGGAATTACAATGGATTACAGAAAATTCGGAGATACCGTGGTTGCGAGATTTGACCGCGGAGAGGAATTTACAAGCTCGCTGCAAGAGCTCTGTGAAAAGGAAAATATTAAGCTGGCGTCCGTTTCGGCGATAGGCGCATTAAATGCGTTTACCGCAGGAGTATATATGGTGGACGAGAAAAGATATGTGAAAAACGAATTTAAAGGCTGCTTCGAGATTGTTTCGCTCACGGGAACCGTAAACACCAAGGGCGGCAAGTATTACAGCCATCTGCACATAAGCGCCGGAGACGAGAGCGGCCGTGTTTTCGGCGGACATCTTAATGAGGCACATATCAGCGCGACCGCCGAGGTCGTAATAAGGATGATAAACGGTGAGGTTGACAGGTTTTATGACGATGCTACGGGCCTTAATCTGTTTAAATTTTAAACCGACTCAAATTAGAATATGCGTCGTGCGCTCTTTGGGGCGTTCGGCGCTTTTTTAATTTCTGTTGACAAATGGATAATATGTGTTATACTGAATTAGTTCAATTTAGAACTAATTGAGGTGATGTGATGACCACGATAGAATTTCTGTCGGACTCGGCAAAACTGTATCAGGATACGGTCTTGCCCGTCTGCAAAAAGTACGGGCTTACGTATATGGAATTCGGTGTATTGATGTTTCTTTACAACAATCCGCAATATAATACTGCGGCACAGATAGTTTCGATGCGGCACATACCTAAGTCGCACGTTTCAATCTCTGTAAAATCGCTTATGGAAAAGGGGCTGCTGCGCGGCGAAAAGTGCAAGGACAAGCGTGCTGTGAGGCTGTCGGTGACGGAATTTGCCGAGGAGATAGCAAGAAGCGGAAAATCGGCTCAAAAAAACTTTGTTGATACGCTTTACGGCGGGTTTTCCGAGGCGGAGCGCAGTGCATTTTCCGCGTTGCTTGATAAAATGGAAACAAATGTTGCGGAACATTTTGATTTGAAACGGAGTTGACACAATGGATAAGGATAAAGAATTTCTCGGAACGGAAAAAATAGGCAAGCTGCTGTTTCGCCTTGCCGTGCCTACCGTAATTGCGCAAATTGTAAATATGCTTTACAATATTGTTGATCGCATATATATAGGGCATATCCCCGGTGAGGGCAGCGCGGCTCTAACGGGAGTGGGCGTATGTATGCCTATAATTATGATAATTTCGGCATTTGCGGCGCTTGTAAGCGCCGGCGGCGCACCGAGAGCCTCGATAAGTCTCGGCAAGGGCGATAAGGACGGCGCAGAAAAAATACTCGGAAGCTGTTTCTTACTTCAGCTTATATTATCGGTCATGCTGACTGCCGTTTTGCTTATATGGGACAGAAAGCTTCTGCTGATGTTCGGCGCGAGCGAAAATACAATAGATTACGCTGCGGCTTATATGGATATTTATGCCGTCGGAACGATTTTTGTTCAGCTTACATTGGGCTTAAACGCGTTTATAACGGCTCAGGGTTTTGCAAAAACAGGTATGCTCACCGTTATAATAGGCGCGGCGGCAAATATAGTGCTTGACCCGCTGTTTATATTTGTTTTCAATATGGGAGTGCGCGGAGCAGCTGTTGCCACGGTAATTTCTCAGGGCGTATCGTGCGTTTGGGCGGTGTGCTTTTTGCTGTCGAAAAAGACCGGACTTAAAATTCGTCTCAAAAATATGCGCCTGTCGCTTAAAATCATAATGCCGTGTATTGCCTTGGGACTTGCGACATTTATTATGCAGGCGAGCGAGAGCGTAATTTCCGTGTGCTTCAATTCTTCTCTTTTAAAATACGGCGGCGATATAGCGGTCGGCGCCATGACAATACTAACAAGCGTAATGCAGTTTGCATTGCTTCCCTTACAGGGAATAGGGCAGGGTGCCCAGCCTATAATGAGCTACAATTACGGCGCGCGAAATCCGGACCGTGTAAAAAAGACCTACCGTCTTTTGCTTATTGTCAATATGATTTACGCCGTGATTTTGTGGGCGGCGATAATGCTGTTCCCAAAGGTGTTTGCCGGAATTTTCAGTTCCGATTCGGAGCTTGTCGGGTTTGCCGCAAAGGCGCTCAGAATTTACTTAGGAGGGATGTTCCTTATGGGCGCGCAGATAGCCTGCCAGATGGCGTTTGTGTCAATAGGCAATGCTCCGTGCTCTATAATAGTAGCCGTTGTGCGCAAATTCGTTTTGCTGATACCGCTTATCTATATAATGCCGCATATAATATCCGATAAGGCCATTGGTGTTTATACCGCAGAGCCGATAGCCGATGTTTTGGCCGTAACCTTCACGCTCATACTGTTTGCGTTCAGATTCAGAAGCGCAATGAAAAAGCTTGAAAAGCCCGAAGCAGCCGAAAAATGACATTGAAAAAAGACACGATGAAAATCGTGTCTTTTTGTTTAACGCATTTGTTTTACGGGGCCGTTAAATCGGAATTGTGCCGACTGAAATATCCGTCGGGTTACTCCGAAACATCATTCTTCGGTCAGCAGCATTCTGTCATTGTCAAGCTCTTTTCCCGACTTTTGACGGTAGAGTCCCAAAAGGTCCTGAACTGTCATATTGTTCCTTTCGTCACCCTTTAGGTCAAGCACCGATTTGCCGCATTCAAGCATAATTGTGCGTGTGCCGAGCTTGAGCGCGGATTTTATATTATGCGTAATCATCATGGTTGTGATGCTGTTTTCCGCCACAATCCGCTGCGTGATGTCAAGCACCTTTTCGGCTGTGAGAGGGTCGAGCGCCGCGGTATGCTCGTCAAGCAAGAGAAGCTTCGGTGTTACAAGCGTGCTCATCATAAGCGTTACAGCCTGCCTCTGACCGCCCGAAAGCTGACCCATTTTTGTCTTTAGTCTGTCCTCAAGACCCATATTGAGTTTTAGGAGCTTTTCTCTGAAGAATTCAACGTCTCTTTTTTTGAGCGCAGGTGAAAAGAGGTGTCTTGTCGCTTTTGAATAGACAAGCGCGAGATTTTCTTCAATCGTAAGGTCGGGAGCCGTGCCGCGCATCGGGTCCTGAAAAAGCCTCCCTATGTCTTTGGCTCTGATGTGCTCTTTTTGGTAAGTTATGTTTTTTCCGTCGAGGACTATTTTACCGCCGTCACACAAAAACTCGCCCGCAATCGCGTTAAACAGCGTGGATTTGCCTGCACCGTTAGAGCCTATTACGGTGACGAATTCGCCCTTATCAAGCGATAATGAAATCCCGTCAAGAGCCTTATGCTCGTTTGGCGTTCCCTTTAAAAATGTTTTGGAGAGATTTTTAATTTCAAGCATTTTTCATACCCTCCATTTTCATTTTTCTGTCGGAGATCGCGTTTTTAACGGCCGGCACCGACAGCGTTACGGCAACTATAACCGCCGACAGCAGCTTTAGCGCGTTTGCCGAAAATACATTTGTCTCAAGCGCAAAGGCGACTATCATTCTGTAAATTACGGAACCGACGACTGCCGAAACAAGCCCTACTGAAAGCGAGCGTTTGCCGAATATGACTTCGCCTATTATTACCGAGGCGAGACCTATAACTATCATACCGCTGCCGGAGTTTACGTCGGCAAAGCCCTGTGTTTGAGCTATCACGGCACCCGAAAGTGCAACGAGCGCGTTTGATATTGCAAGTGCGGTTACGGTGGTTATGTCGGTATTTATCGAGGAGGCTCTTACCATATCCTTGTTGCCTCCTGTGGCTCTTATACATAAGCCGAGAACGGTTTTAAAGAACATAATCAGCAGTGCTACGCATATCGCGCAGATTACCGCCGCCAAAATCATTTTAGGCAGATCCCCCGAGCTGTTTTCGCCGAACAGTGACGCGAAACCGTCATAAAATCTCTTTTTGCCTATCAAAGATACATTGGGAGCACCCATAACAGTTATATTGACTGTGTAAAGACCGCTCATGGTGAGTATTCCGGCAAGTATCGGGTGAATTTTTGCCTTTGTTTGTAAAAATCCCGTGACAATTCCTGCGGCAAAGCCGGCGAATACGGCCGCCGTAAGACCCAAAAACGGATGTCCCGAAGCGCACAGGACTGCGGAGACGGCAATGCCGAAGGTGAAGCTTCCGTCAACGGTGAGGTCGGGAATGTTCAGTATGCGGAATGAAATATAGACGCCGAGTGCCAAAAGAGCGTATTGAAAGCCGAGCAGCACCGCGCCCGAAACAACAGAAAGCATAAGCTTTCCTCCTAACAAAAATTTAAAGGGGCTGCAAAATACTCGGAAAGCGACAATCAAAGCGGCGTGTTAAAGCTCTGCCGCCGAGATGCTTTTCGAAAATTTTCCTAACCCCTGAAAGACTCAAATTATGCGCCGATGAACTGATAGTTGCCACCGGTAGGTGTTTTAATACCGAGTGTGCTTGCGGTCTTGCTGTTTATGACATACTGATAATCCGTGAGCGCAACTGCGGGAACCTCCGATACGGGAGTACCTTTTAAGATTTTATCAGCCATATCGGCAGCTTTTTCGCCGAGCTGTGTGTTGCTTACGCTGACGCTTGCAAGCGCGCCTTTCTGAACCATTACGGGGTCGCTGCCGTATACGGGAATCTTTTTGGCTGTTGCCGCTTCTACTACCTGCTCCATGGCAGCCTGTACGGTGGAATCTATGGGGATGTAAAGAGCATCACACTTTGCGGCGAGCGAGGTTGCGGCCGACTGTACCTCTGAGGAATTTGTAACGGTTACCTCTTCGTAGGCATAGCCGCTCTGTGAGAGGTAATCCTTAGCCTTAGCGGCGGTTTTTACGGCGTTATCTTCGCCCGAGCAGTAGAGTATTCCTATTTTTTTGACATCGGGAGTAAGCTCCTTTGCAAGGCCGAATATCTGGTCAACCGGAACTATGTTTGAGGTACCGGTTGCATTTTTATCGGGCTTTTCCATGCTTGTCATAATGCCGGAGCCGACGGGATTTGTAACGGAAATAAATACGACGGGAGTTTTAAGGCCTTGATTTACGACTGACATTGTGGCGGGCGTAACTATCGGAACTATAAGGTCGTAGTCGCCGTTTTTAAGTCCCTGGCTTATGGTGTTGAGCGTGGACTGATCGCCCTGTGCATTTTTGATGTCAAATATCATCTGCGCTTCATCGTAGCCGAGTGTTCTCATCTCCTGAATAAATGACTCGCGCATCTCTGTGAAGGCACCGTTGTCTGCGAGCTGAACTATTGCGACCTTGTACTTCTTACCGGTGTTGTTTGTGCCGGGGTCGGAGTTCGTGGTGCTGTTTGTTTTGTCTGTGCTTTGGCAGGATGCAAATGTGAGCACCGTGAGCATAAGTGACAGCATAACTGCAAAAAACTTTTTCATTTTAAAATCCTCCTGAAATCTTCTGTATAATAAAAAAGCTGCCCTTGTAAAAAACAAGGACAGGAAATTACCTGCGGTACCACCTTGATTAGCGTAAAACGCTCACTCTGACGGAATACTGACATATTCCTCTTTCTGTAACGTGAAAGCTCCGTCGCAACTTTTCATTGCGCCCTCAGCGGACCATTTGTCTGCACCGTAACAACCGGACTTACACCGCCTCCGGCTCGCTAAATGTTCGTTTTGCAGTTTTACTTCCGTTTCATCGGTTTAGGTCATTAAAACACACTTTAAATTTTTTGTCAAGGGTTTATTTTTGATTTTTTTGTGATACAATAACATCGGTATAGATGCTTTGCGCGGTACCGATATTTTCCCAAGGGGCGTGTTACACAATGGTAAGGCATATTATTTTTTGGACATTTTCCGACAATGTCAATGATTCAAACCGTAAAGAGGTACTGAAAATGATGTCTGACTCGGCTAAGAATCTCGTCGGAAAGATTCCGGGACTCATAAAAGCGGAAATCGGTGAAAACTTCGCCGACAGCGACTGCGATTTTGTATTTTATGCGGAATTTGAGCGTATGGAGAATATTCCGGCATTTCAGGTGCATCCGCTGCATGTTGCCCATAAGGAGCGTTCGGCGCCGTATGTAAAAACACGCTTTGTCGCAGACTTCGTTTCGGAGTAATCAAAACATTATTTAATATCGTTGAGCGTCTCGTAAGCTAAGTCCGGCAGGTCTGTAAAGACTGCGTCCGCACCGTTCTTTTCGAGGCGCTTCATTATTTTCGGGTCGTTTATGGTCCAATACTGAACGGCTATACCGTAGCTGTGGGCGTAATTTATCAGCCTTGTGGTACCGAGGTTAAAGAAGTAATCCTTATACGGAATGTGCAGATATTTAAACTTGAAATGACCCTGCTTATACGGAATGTGAAAGAAACTCTGAAAATAGAATCTGACCACCTCGTGTATTGTGGCCGAACGTGTTATGTCGGGATATTTTTCGTCAAGATACCGAATATTGCTCTTGTGAAATGAGGCTACGGCCGTGCGTGATAGCATATTATACTTTACCAAAAGGCGGTGAAGCTCATCTGCGGTGCGGTAACCGATGTCACCGTCGTTTTTAATATCAACGGTAAAGGTGTAATCCCCGTACGGAGCAAGAAAATCAAATACGTCGCTGAGCCTTATAATGCGGAGTGAGTCCGGAATTTTGTCGCCTCGCAGACCCTCGTAAGGTATAGAACCGTCGGGAAGAACAAACTTTTCGCCCATATTAAGCTTTCGCAGCTCCTCAAAGTTCAGGTCGCACGGCAACACGCCGGGCTTGCCGAAATATTCCTCCGAATCGCTTGTACGGTCAAGCGTGTCGTCATGCAGGACTATTATTTGGCCGTCCTTTGTGAGGTGCAGGTCAAATTCAAAGCCTTCAAGTTCGAATTTATCCCTGTTCTTAATCATATTCTGAAAGGCGAGCAGAGTATTTTCCGGAGCGAGCCCTGCCCCGGAGCGATGAGCCAAAACTCCCGTCTTGCCATATGGCAGTATAGCCGGATTGTCGCTCTTGATGTTCTTCTTGGGCTTGTCGGGCGTTTCCCCTCTGAATATGATGCATACTAAAAATACAACCGCTGCCGTAATAAACAGCACCGTAAAAAATGTTTTCATTTTGCCCTCCCGCTTGCTACGCATATAATGTGCATAATTAACAATATATATTGTATTATAAGTCGATTTATATAATAAGTCAATAAACAAAGACGAAAAGAAAGACGGATATAAAACACAAGCTTTATATCCGTCTTTTAAATTTATTTATGAGTCACCGTTATATCAGTCGTCCTTGCCGCAGCAGTATTTGTACTTTTTACCGCTTCCGCATGGGCACGGGTCGTTTCTGCCGGGCTTTTTGGCTTTTCTGACCGGCTGCTTCTTTTCACTGCCGTCGGTAGCTCCGCTTGTGGAGGTAATCTTGCCCTGCTGCTCACGTTTTGTGTCCGCTTCGGTGCGGATTACAACCGTAAGAATGCCGGTGACCGTACCCTCGCGAATGGCATCGGTCATTTCCTCAAACATATCGTAGCTCTCCATACGGAATGCTACTATCGGGTTTTGCTGACCGTAGGAGCGAAGGTAAATACCGCGCTTTAATTCCTCCATTGCGTCGAGGTGATCCATCCAGTGGCGGTCTACGTTCTGAAGAAGTATTTTTCTCTCGAGCAGGCTCATAATCTCCGCTCCGTACTTCTGCTTGCGGTCGTTGTAAAGCTTTTCGGCTTTTGAGAGGAAGTATTTAAGGTAATCGTCGGGGGTCTTGAGCTCGTCGAGCGAATCGGAACCTATAATCCAGCCGAGCTTTGTCTTCATACCGGCGAGGTTCCACTCGTTTTCGGGAAGTGACGACGGGCAGTAGAACTGAACCATACTGTCAAAGTAGTCGTTTATCATCTTCTGAATCGTTTCGTGAAGATCGGCTCCGTCGAGCACCTGATTGCGTTCGCTGTAAATCTTTTTACGCTGCTCGTTCATAACGTCGTCGAATTCGAGGACGTTGCGGCGCGTTGCAAAGTTGTTGGCCTCTACCTTTTTCTGAGCACTCTCAATTGATTTTGAAAGAATGCCGGCCTCTATCGGCATATCTCCGACTGCCTTGAAGTTGTTAAGGATATTATAGAATCTGTCACCTGCAAAGAGTCTTAAAAGGTCGTCCTCGGCAGAGAGGAAGAACTGGCTGTGACCGGGGTCTCCCTGACGTCCCGAACGGCCGCGCAGCTGATTGTCGATTCGTCTCGACTCGTGGCGTTCCGTGCCTATGATGTAAAGACCGCCTGCATTTCTAACCTTTGCGGCTTCGTCCTTGAGCTCTTCCTTGTGCTTGTTTTCAAGCTCACGGAATGTCTTTCTCGCTTCGAGAATCTCTTCGTCGGAAGTCTCTGCATAACCTGTTGCCTCGGCAATAAGCTCATCCGAATAGCCCTTTTTACGCATCTCGGCCTTTGCCATGTATTCGGGGTTTCCTCCGAGAATAATATCGGTACCGCGGCCTGCCATATTGGTGGCTATCGTCACGGCTCCGAATTTACCTGCCTGAGCTATGATTTCGGCTTCTTTTTCGTGGTACTTGGCGTTGAGTACCTCGTGCTTTATACCGCGTTTTTTGAGTGCCTTTGACAAAGCCTCGCTCTTTTCGATGCTTATCGTACCCACGAGTACGGGCTGACCGTTTTCGTGACATTCTATAATGCGGTCGATTATCGCATTGAATTTAGCCTGTTCCGTTTTGTAGAGAACGTCCGGGTCGTCGATTCTTATCATCGGCTTGTTAGTCGGAATCGAAATGACATCGAGAGAGTAGATCTCCTGGAACTCGGTGCTCTCTGTCATGGCGGTACCGGTCATACCCGAAAGCTTGTCGTAAAGTCTGAAGTAATTCTGGAAGGTGATGGTGGCGAGCGTCTTAGACTCTCTTTCTACCTTAACGCCCTCCTTTGCCTCGATAGCTTGGTGCAGACCCTCGCTGTAACGACGGCCGAGCATTATACGTCCGGTGAATTCGTCAACTATGAGAACTTCTCCGTCCTTTACAACGTAGTCAACGTCGCGTTTCATAACGCCTATGGCCTTTATTGCCTGCTCTATGTGGTGGAGAACGGTTATGTTCTCGCTGTCCATAAGGTTTTCGAGGTTAAAATATGCCTCCGCCTTTGCAATACCGGATTTTGTGAGCGTTGCGGTTTTCGCCTTTTCGTCAACTATGAAGTCGCCGTCCTCGGAAAGCTCCTCCTCGGCGTTCTGCTTTGAGTCGAGCTCCTTTACAGTAACCTTTTTAAGAGTTTTTGCGAAGCTGTCGGCAATTTTATAAAGGTCTGTCGACTTGTCGCCGACGCCTGATATGATAAGGGGTGTTCTCGCTTCATCGATAAGGATCGAGTCGACCTCGTCCACGATGGCAAACGAGTGACCGCGCTGAACTCTCTGCTCCGCATAGGCTATCATATTGTCTCGAAGATAGTCAAAGCCCATCTCATTGTTTGTGCCGTAGGTTATGTCGGCAGAGTATGCCGCCCTTCTCTCGTCGTTGTTGAGCTCGTGGACTATAAGTCCTACGGAAAGACCGAGGAAGCGGTAGAGCTTGCCCATCCACTCAGAGTCGCGGCGGGCGAGATAATCGTTGACGGTTACTATGTGAACGCCTTTTCCGGAAAGAGCGTTGAGGTAAGCGGGCAATGTTGCGACGAGGGTTTTGCCCTCGCCCGTTTTCATCTCGGCAATACGACCCTGGTGAAGTATGATACCGCCGATTATCTGAACCGGGAAGTGCTTCATATTGAGAACTCTTGATGAAGCCTCGCGGCATACCGCAAATGCTTCGGGGAGAATATCGTCGAGCGTTTCGCCGTTTTTAAGTCTTTCTTTGAACTCCGGAGTCTTCGCCTTCAGCTCCTCGTCGGAAAGGCGAGAATATTCGTCCTCATAGCTTAATACCTTTTTTTGAATGGGCATTACGCGCTTTACTTCTTTCGACGAATAATCTCCGAAAATTTTGGTTAACAGTGACATTTATCGTGTTTCCTTTCGTAAAAAGAATGGAGTTTGCCGTATACGGGTTACATTATACCATACATATTTAAAAAAATCATTAAAAATTTTTATAAAATTACAAATGCTTTTTAAATAAAATTTATTGGGAAAGTGTTCGGTTTTCGTTGACTTTAGATAAAGATTTTGTTATTATTAAATGCATAGTTATATGCTATTTCGGTTTATTTATTAAAAGAAGCGAAGGAGGAATTAAATTGACCGACACAAAAACACTTGCATACATCAATATGTATGCCGTCCTCGGAACTCTCGAAAATCTCTGTGAGCTTGACGACAAGGCCAAGGAGATATTATCCGGACTTAAAAAGCCGGTATCCGTTTGTTTCGATGTTAAGCACGGACCGTCTGCAACAATCAAATTTACAAAGAGCGGCTGCCGTATGGAAGACGGAGTGAGAGATTGCGATATTTACATACCGCTTTCTTCCTGCGAAAAATTCAACGGCGTAATTGACGGAACCGTTACTCCTGTACCGCTTAAGGGTCTTACCAAGATAGGTTTCCTTCTCAAGACCTTTACGGCCCTTACCGACCGACTTTCCGAAGTAATGCAGCCGAGCGAAGAGGCTCTTAAGGACAGGGCGTTTTTTGAGCTTTCGACTAAGCTTACATTCTACACCATTTCCGTTGCGCTGTCTCAGATAGGCAATCAGGATAAAATCGGCCAGGCAAGCGCTTCTTATATGCTTGACGGTGATATAGCATTTTGCATTAAAGACGGCCCCGCCGCAACAATTCGCGTTAAGGATCATCACCTTGTAACAATCAAGGAATATCCGAAAAAACCGAGAGCTATTATGCAGTTTGACACCATTGACCTTGCTTACGATCTCTTCAACGGCAAAGTTAATTCTCTTGAATGTATAGGTAAGGGTACCGTTGAGATTCGCGGCATGCTTTCCATGGTAGACAATATGAACAGAATACTCGACAGAGTAGCTCTGTATTTAGCATAAGGAGGGCGATAAATATGAGTAAATTCCCGGAATACAAACACACTAAGAGCCATGAATACTTTGACAGAGCCATTAAGGTAATACCCTCCGGTATTTACGGTCACCTCGGCCCCGCAGAGGGTCTTTGGGTTCCCGTTTCAAAATGGCCTTTCTATTCCGAAAAAGCAAAGGGTACATATTTTTGGGACGTTGACGGCAACAAGTACATAGATTATATGTGCGCTTACGGCCCCAATGTGCTCGGCTATAACGACCCCGATGTTGATGCTGCTGCCATGAAGCAGATGAAGCTTGGCAACTGCACAACCTCTCCGTCAAAGGTTATGGTTGAGTGTGCCGAAAATCTTGTAAATACCGTAGCTTCCGCAGACTGGGCATTCTTTGCAAAGAACGGCTCCGACGTTACAACGCTTGCGGTTATGACCGCTCGTGCACACACCCACAAGAAAAAGATGTTCTTCTTAAAGGGCTATTATCACGGCGACTTCCAGTGGGGTCAGAAGATAGACTACCCCGGCATTCTTCCAGAAGAGGTTGCAAACAACGTTGTTGTTCCGTGGTTTGATCTTCAGGCTCTTGAGGACGCTTACAACGCTTGCGACGGCGACGTTGCAGGCCTCATAGCTCAGCCGTACGATCACGGCAACTTCTACGACAACCGCTGCGCCTCCAAGGAGTATTGGCAGGCTGTTCGTAAGTTCTGCGACGATCACGGTATGGTTCTTATCTTCGACGACGTAAGAACTGGCTTCCGTCTTGATATAGCCGGCTCCGACCATTATTACGGAATCAAAGCCGACCTTATCTGCTTCTGCAAGGCTCTTGCAAACGGATACAATATGTCTGCTCTCTGCGGCGGCGAGCATATGAAAGCCACCGTTTCGGGCGTTACATACACGGGTTCTTATTGGATGAGCGCAATCCCCTTTGCCGCTTCCATAGCCTGCATCGACAAGATGAAAAAACTTGACATACCCAAGATGTTCCGCGAAAAGGGCACAAAGCTTACCGAGGGCTTTAAGGCTGCCGGTAAAGAGCACGGCTTTGACCTTGTGGTCACCGGTGAACCGGCACTCTTCTATCTTCGTATCGCAAACGATGACAGCCTTATGCTTCATCAGGAGTGGGTATCCGAGTGCGTAAGCCGCGGCTTGTTCCTCGCGTCACACCACAACCACTTTATGAATGCCGCCGTTACCGACGAGGACATCAAAAAGTCCATAGAGATAGCTGAGGACGCATTCTCGGTAGTTGAGAAAAATCACCCCGAGCTCAAGGGCTGATTTCAAACACGGATTTAAGGCGGCTGTGCGTGGAGCGCGGCCGCCCGTAATACAAAACTTTACATTCAGGGAGGAAAATTATGGAAAGAGCACCTTTGACCAAGGAGGAATGGCTCGCGCTTGAGAAAAAAGCCAATGATTTAAGGCATCTCTGTCTTCAGACCACGGTTTGGGCGGGAAGCGGTCATATTGGCGGCGGAATGAGCGTTATGGACATTCTTACCGTTATGTATCACAGATACCTTAACATTAAAAAGGAAGATCCGAAGTGGGAGGATCGCGACAGATTCATACTCAGTAAGGGTCACGCTGGCATAGCTTATGCACCCGTGCTTTGTGATTTCGGTTATAATGATCCCGAGCAGCTCAAGACCTTTAACCTTACAAATTCCAAGATGGGTATCCATCTTGACTCAAATAAGGTTGCGGGCGTTGACGCTTCCACCGGCTCTCTCGGCCACGGCATTCCGATAGCGGCCGGCACTGCAATTGCCGCAAGAGTTCTCGGCAAGGACTACTACACCTACGTTGTAACAGGCGACGGTGAGCTTGACGAGGGTTCAAACTGGGAAGGCCTTATGACCATCCGTCATTACAATCTTACAAACTGCATCACGATTGTTGACCGTAACCACTGCATGATAGACGGCAACACCGAGGATGTTATGAAGCTTGAACCGCTTGCGGATAAATTCGTTGCATTCGGCTTCCATACAATCGTTTGCGAGGGCAACAACATCGTTTCTCTCTGCAAGGCTATTGATGAGGCACACAAGACCAAGGATAAGCCTACCGTTATAGTTGCCGATACCATTAAGGGCGTCGGAATTAAGCTTACAAGCGGTAACTATAAGTGGCATTACGGCGCCATTGATGAAGAGATGGCAAAGGTTGCCGCAAAAGACCTTGATGAATACAGTGCTGAGCGTATAGCTCGCTGCGGAAAGGAGTTTGAATAATGGCAGGCGGATTTGTATATAACGTAATTGAGACTCCCGAGCTTTCCACCTCGGAGATTTACGGAAAAACCTTGGCGGACCTTGCCAAGGAGCATAAAGAAATAGTTGCGGTCACAGCTGACCTTGCAACCTCCACAAAGCTTCAGGACTTCACGAATGCGTGCCCCGACAGAGTTTTCAATGTCGGTATCGCAGAGCAGAATATGATCGGCGTAGCGGCAGGTATGGCAAGAGCGGGGCTCGTTCCCTTTGCCTCGACCTTCTCCGTGTTTGCTTCTCTTCGTGCGGCAGATCAACTGCACACCGATATCTGCTATCAGAATGTCAACGCTAAAATTATAGCTACGCATTCCGGCACCTCTTTCGGTCAGGCGGGTTCTACTCACCACGCTATTGTTGACCTTGCGGTTACAAGAGCTATGCCCAATCTCACCGTTATCTGCCCGGCAGACGGTTATGAGACGGCAAATGCGGTTCGCGCCGCTTATGAGAACTTCGGCCCGTATTACATAAGAATTAACCGCGGTTTTGACCGTGTTCTTTATGATAATGAGGATTACGGCTTTGAAGTAGGTAAGGCTGTTGAGGTTCATCCCGGCACCGACATTACCGTAATAGCCTGCGGCTCCTGTGTATTCCAGGCTCGTGAGGCTGCCAAATTCCTTGAGAGTGCAGACGGACTTAAGGTTCGCGTGCTCAATATGCACACCATTAAGCCCATCGATAAAGAGGCTATCTTAAAGGCTGTTCAGGATACTCGCCGTATAATCACGGTTGAGGACCACAACATAATCGGCGGTCTCGGCTCTGCCGTTGCCGAGGTTGTTGTTGAATCCGGTAAGGGCTGCGCCTTCAAGAAGCTCGGTCACCCCGACAAGTTCGCTCCCATCGGTCTCCACGAGGACATTATGTCTATGGTCGGCATCGACGCCAACGGCATAATTGAGGCGGTTCGTGAGCTTATGCATAAGGACTTTGAGTTAGACGACAACTGGGACGATGAGGTCTGATTTTGTCTGATATTCTTTGATAAAACGAATTAATTTTTCCCTTGCGTACCATAGTACGCGGCGGTCAAACTTTAATCCGTTTTCTCTAAAGCCTATCAAACAAAATAAATTTTGCAAGGTATTCTTTGATAAAACGAATTAAT
>OGYF01000489.1_pt1 | contig 40883 bp, 35 predicted proteins | sample 1576451 | NCBI WGS metagenome assembly OGYF01 (sample SAMEA3541505, study PRJEB24748) | human gut metagenome | biome: human gut; feature: human-associated habitat; material: faeces | place: China | collected 2012
TTTCTTTTTGTCATTTGGGTACAGGGCAAAAGTTAATTGGGGACGTAGCCTTTTTGCAGTTTACTACGTCCCCGTTCACAGTTTATTCACAATTTACTTTTTCCGCAGACTCAGCACTCCTTCTGCCAGAATCTTCACATCGTCCAGAATATAGTCAAAAGCCCCTGCTTTATATAGATTGATGACGATCATTCCCACCGGTACGGCCACGATCATTCCCAGCACGCTTCCGACACGGTATCCGATATACAGAAGTACCAGGGTCAGCAAGGGTTTCAGTCCCACGCTGTCTCCCACCAGTTTAGGCTGGATCAGCTGATGCACCAGCTGTGTGACCGCGTACAGTACAAGCAGCGCCGCCGCTCTCCTGTAATCTCCCGTCAGAAGATGATAGACGGCCCATGGGATCATTGCCGTTCCCGTCCCAAAAAAGGGAAGAAAATCCAGAAATGAAATGAGCAGAGCCAGCAAAAAGGAAAAGTGTATCTCCATGACCGCAAAGCCGGCCAGAAGAATAGCAAATACGACTATCATGATCTTAAACTGCGCTTTAAAGTATCCCCCCACCGCGTATTTCAGATTGGAGATGACCATAGACATCCTTTTTACCAGAGAGTCCGGAGCAATCCTTTTGGCCCAGGCGATCACTTCCTCCCGCTCTGCCACAAAAAAATATGATGATATAAGGGTTACGATCACCCCGATCAACATGGAGGGAATCCGCTTCGCAAAGTTACCTGCCGCTGTTACTGTAGGCGCGCTCAGATTCTGGATCATATTTCCAGCTGAGCTGCCCAAATTCTCCGTAAATGTATGCAGTCCATTCTGAAGCCCCGCCGGGAGCATCTGAAACACACCATCTAGACTCTCTCCAATAGACTGAAATCCTTTGCTCAACTCCCGGTAAAGAGACGGCATATCTGCCAAAAGCTGCGCCACTTCCCGAAAAAGTTTACTTCCAGCCCAATAAAGCAGCAGGATCACTCCCGCCAACACCAGAATGATGACGAGAGCCGAGCTTAGTTTTTTTACGATCTTCAGCCTGCGCTCCAGCCAGTTTACCACTGGGCTTACGATGTAAGCGATAAACCAGCCGATGACAAACGGCATAAAATAGAAAAGCAGTTCAACCCCAATCCACACAAACAGGATCGTCCCCGCCAGGCTGAATGCCAGACTGACGATCACTTTCCAATATGGACGGTTGTCACCAAGCTGCTCTCTATAGCTCGTTTCCATTCTCCTCTTCCTCCTGTCCTGCCCCGCTTTTAAAAACCTCGGTCCTCCGGCTTCTACGAACTCCCGCTCTCCTGCGGATTCTGCTCTTCTTCCTGCTTCCCCAGGAAATTCGTCTCTACCAATTCCCAGATCTCATCTCTCCCCTGCTTTGTCACAGAGGAAAAGGGGATGATCACGGTCCCTGGGATCAGCCCAAGTTCCTGCCTGATCAGCTTCAGCTGCTTGTCCTTCTGGCTCCTTTTGATCTTATCCAGCTTCGTGGCAATGATGATCGGCTGAAAACCCTGTGCCACGATCCAGTCATACATCATCTTATCATTGGCAGAAGGCGCATGCCGGATATCGATCAGGAGAAACACCGCTTTAAGCACCTTTGACCCGTGCAGATAGCGTTCGATCAATTCGCCCCATCGCTTCTTTTCCTGCTCAGACACTTTCGCGTACCCGTATCCCGGCAGATCTACCAGATATAATTCTTCATTAATGTTATAGAAATTGATGGTCTGCGTCTTTCCCGGCGTAGCCGAGATCCTGGCGTAAGATTTGCGGTTCATAAGCCCATTGATGAGAGATGACTTTCCCACGTTGGACTTTCCCGCAAACGCGATTTCCGGCAGCTGGTTCTTTGGAAGCGGACTGGTAATCCCGCAGACGGTTTCCAGATTCACATTTCTAATGATCATGTTTGTTCTCCATTTCTTCTTTCTCGTCACTGCTTCGTCATTTCGTTACTTGATCAAAACCCGATCCAGCACTTCGTTGATATGTGACACAAAAAGGATCTCCAGGCCCTTTGTAATCTCCGCGGAGATTTCCTCCACGTCCGGTTTGTTTTCCTTGGGTACGATCACCGTCTGGATTCCTGCGTTTTTCGCCGCCAGCAGCTTCTCTTTCAGCCCTCCGATGGGAAGCACCCGTCCCCGCAGTGTGATCTCCCCTGTCATTGCCACATCAGAACGGACCTTCTTCCCAGTAACGGCAGACAGCATAGCTGTCGCCATGGTAATGCCGGCGGATGGCCCGTCTTTTGGCACCGCTCCTTCCGGAATATGAATATGTACGTCGTGTTTCTTGAAGAAATCTTCCGCAATGTCATGCTCCCGGCTGACGGAACGGATGTAACTGATACCGGTCCTCGCGGACTCCTTCATCACGTCTCCCAACTGCCCGGTCAGCAGGATCTCTCCTTCTCCCGGCATGATATTGACCTCGATCTGCAGCGTATCGCCTCCCACACTAGTCCAGGCAAGTCCTCTTACAATTCCTACCTCCGGCGATTCGTTGGCCATCTGGTAAGTATAAAGCTCTCTTCCCAAATATAAATGAAGATTTCTTTCTGTAATATGCACGCTTTTCTTCTTCGTCTCAAAAATCTCTTTCGCCGCTTTCCGGCAGATCTCGCCGATCTTGCGCTCCAGCTGGCGCACTCCCGCTTCCTTTGTATAATTGCGGGCCATCTTCCAAACCGCTTTCTTGCTGATGGTAAGCTGATCCTCTTTCAGGCCGTGGCGGCTTCTTTGTTTCGGAATCAAATGTTCCAGGGCGATATGCATCTTTTCATTCTCTGTATAGCTGCTGATCTCAATGACTTCCATCCGGTCCAGAAGCGGCCTTGGGATCGTCTGGAGCGTGTTGGCGGTCGTCACAAACAGCACCTCTGACAGATCCAGCGGGACTTCCAGGTAATGATCCCGGAACTTCATATTCTGCTCGCTGTCCAACACTTCCAAAAGCGCAGAGAATGTATCCCCTTTGTAGTCGTTGCTCACCTTATCAATCTCATCCAACAGCATCAGTGGATTCTTCACTTTCGCTCTTCGCAGAGCTTCCGCGATCCGTCCAGGCATCGCCCCTACATAAGTCTTCCTGTGCCCCCGGATCTCCGCCTCATCCCGGACTCCTCCCAGGGAAATCCGCACATAAGGCTTCTTCAGCGCCTTGGCCAGAGATTTGGCAATGGAGGTCTTGCCGGTTCCCGGAGGGCCGGCTAAACACAGGATCGGAACGTCTCCCTTCTTCGTCAGGGCTCGGACCGCCAGGAATTCCAATACCCGCTCTTTTACCTTCTCAAGGCCGTAGTGATCCTCATCCAATATTTTCTTGGCATAAGCAATATCTTTATTGTCTCTGCATGTTTTGTCCCAGGGAAGCTCCAGCATGGTCTCGATGTAAGTGCGGATCACGCCTGCTTCCGCCGGACTGTTCATCGAATTTTTAAACCTTTTTATTTCTTTGTTTAGTTTTTCCTTTACTTCTTCCGGCGCTTTTAAAGCATCCGCGGCCTGCTGAAACTCTTCCGCATCCGAAAGCGTGGTCTCGTCTCCCAGTTCTTCCCGGATCAGTTTCAGTTCTTCCCGCAGAATATACTCTCTCTGGTTCTTATCCACCCGCTCCTTAATCTTTGCCTGCAGCTCATCCTTAATATTCTGTACCCGGATCTCCTGCACGACCTTATCGGACAGAAGGTCGTACCGGCGCATAAGGTCGGCTTCTTCCAAAAGCTCCTGCTGTTCTGTATAACGCAAGGGAAGATTCGCGCCAATGATATCTACCAGTTTCCCAAGATCCATGGTCTCCTCGATCTGCTGCCCCAGTTCCTTCGCGGTTTTAGGATTTTTCCCCAGATATTCCCTAAACAGCTCTTTCAATCCTCTCAGCATGGCCTCCCGGTTAACCGCAGCGTCTTCCTGCCCGCTCTTCATATCCTTTATCACCTGGACGGAAGCATAGAGAAACGGGCTCTCCTGCTCTAACTCTTCCAAGTGTGCCCGCATCTGGCCTGCTACCAGAACTCTGGTGATTTTCTTAGGAAGCTTCAGTACTTGCTTAATACTGGCCACGCAACCAGTCTCATAGACGTCAGAAGCGCCCGGTTCCTCTATCTCCACATCCTTCTGGGCTGCAAGGAAGATCAGCTGTTCGCCGGCCATTGCGCGTTCAACCGCCTGGATCGACTTCTCGCGGCTTATGTCAAAATGCGTTACCATCTCCGGCAGGACTACCATTCCCCGCAAGGCTACCATTGGGAGACTTATTCTCTCTTTTTCCATGTATCTTTTAACTCTCCTGTCTCTCGTTTTCTTTCCAAATGTCCTTCCCTTATATATAAACAGGCGGGTACGCTCTTACCTGCACCCGCCTTATATTATGCACTCTCAGACCGGACTGCCTCATGAACACATTCCGGTTCTCCAATTCCCTTTATCACATCTCCCGTAATCCGGCAAGACTTCAGCGTTTCATCCGAAGGCGCCTGGTACATAATATTCATCATCGTATTTTCCATGATCGCCCGCAGTCCCCTGGCTCCTGTCTTCCGCTTCAGAGAAGTCTCCGCGATCTCTTCCAGAGCTGTTTCATCGAAGATCAAGTCAACCCCGTCCAGTTCCAGCATCTTCTGGTACTGTTTCACGATCGCGTTCTTAGGTTCTGTCAAGATCCGGATCAAAGCTTCTTTATCCAGCATCTCAAGAGCTACCGTCACCGGCATACGCCCTACTAATTCTGGAATCAGCCCATATTTCACCAAATCCTGCGGAAGCACCTGCTTCAAAAGCCGGTCCATATTATTTTCATGTCGGCTGGCGATTTCCGCGTTAAAACCGATGGATTTCTGATCGATCCTTTTTTCGATCACTTTCTCAATCCCATCAAAGGCTCCGCCGCAGATAAACAGGATATTTGTCGTATCGATCTGGATCAGTTCCTGGTGGGGATGTTTTCTCCCCCCCTGGGGCGGCACGCTGGCCACCGTTCCTTCAATAATCTTAAGGAGTGCCTGCTGTACGCCTTCCCCCGACACGTCTCTTGTGATAGACGGATTCTCGGACTTCTTCGTGATCTTATCGATCTCATCGATGTAAATGATCCCATACTCCGCGCGCTCTACATCGCCGTCCGCCGCCTGAATGATCTTGAGAAGGATATTCTCCACATCCTCACCTACATATCCAGCCTCAGTAAGCGCGGTGGCATCCGCGATCGCAAATGGGACATTCAAAATCCTGGCTAAAGACTGGGCCAAAAGAGTCTTGCCGCATCCGGTAGGGCCAAGCATCAGAATATTGCTCTTGCTCAGCTCTACTCCCAGATCCTCGCGGCCTGCCATGATCCTCTTATAATGATTGTAAACGGCCACTGACAGAACCTTCTTAGCTTCGTCCTGACCGATCACGTATTCATCCAGAAACGCTTTGATCTCCTCCGGCTTCAGAAGGTTGATATCCATAAACGGACTTCTGCGTCTTTCTTCCTCATATTCCAGTTCTTCCTCGATGATCTCCGCGCAGACTTCCACGCACTCATCGCAGATGTATGTGCCATTTGGCCCCGCGATCAGTTTGCGCACCTGAGCCTGCGTCTTATTGCAAAACGAACACCTTACCTGGTCGTCGTTTCTACCTACCATTTTTTCACCTCATAATTTCAGGACACTTCCGGCAGCTTAACGGCGTGTGATCACCTGGTCGATCAGACCGTATGCTTTCGCTTCTTCCGCTGTCATAAAGTTATCCCTGTCTGTATCTGCCTGGATAACTTCCAGCGGCTGTCCTGTATTTTCTGCCAAAATCTGATTCAGTTTCTGACGGGTCTTTAAGATATGCTCCGCCGCGATCTGGATCTCTGTCGCCTGTCCCTGGGCCCCTCCTGAGGGCTGATGGATCATGATCTCCGCATTGGGAAGCGCAAGACGTTTGCCTTTCGTTCCGCCAGAAAGCAGGAAGGAGCCCATGCTTGCCGCCATACCGATACAGATCGTCTCGATATCGCATTTGATATACTGCATGGTATCATAAATAGCCAGTCCTGCCGTCACAGAACCTCCCGGACTATTGATGTATAAATGGATGTCCTTCTCCGGGTCTTCCGCTTCCAAGAACAAAAGCTGCGCAACGATCACACTTGCCGATACATCCGTCACTTCCTCTCCAAGGAAAATGATCCGGTCTTTCAGAAGTCTGGAATAAATATCATAAGATCTCTCTCCGCGGCTTGTCTGTTCAATGACATAAGGTACTAAACTCATATATTATATGCCTCCTGTCCACTTCTTACATGTCTTCTATTTCTCTACTGCGTTCTCCGCCAGGAAGGTCACCGCCTCCTGGACAGCCATATCTTCTTTCATCTGCTGTTTCTCAGCATCGCCCATAAACTCTTTGAGCTTCTCTACTTCCATCTTGTAAGCCTCTGCCATCTTAGCCAGTTCTTCGTCCAGCTTTTCATCGCTGATCTCAATATTCTCTGCCTTGGCCACCGCTTCCAGCACAAGACGGGTCTGGATCCGCTTCAGAGCCTGCGGTTTCATTTCTTCCAGCATTTTCTCTCTGTCCATGCCGGTAAACTGGAAGTACTGCTCCAGTGTCAGTCCCTGAGCCTGGATCCTCTGGGCAAATTCGTCTGCCATCTGGCGAGCCTGGGTGTCTACCATCGCATCCGGAATCTCCATAGAAGCGTTAGCGATCGCCTTCTCTACCGCCTGGTCCTCTTTCTTTCTTTTTCCGTCAGAAGCCTTCTGCTCTTTGATTTTTGCCTTTACATCGGCTTTGTATTCATCCAATGTATCAAATTCTGAAACTTCTGCCGCGAATTCATCATCGATCTCCGGAAGTTCTTTCGCCTTGATCTCATGTACGGTACATTTAAACACCGCATCTTTGCCTTTCAGGTTTTCCGCATGGTAATCTTCCGGGAAGGTTACTTTTACTTCGATCTCTTTCTCCGGCTCCGCTCCGATCAGCTGCTCCTCAAATCCGGGAATGAACGAACCTGAACCGATGGTCAGCGGATAGTTCTCGCCTTTTCCGCCCTCAAAAGCTTCTCCGTCTACAAATCCTTCAAAATCAAGGATGATTTCGTCCTTATCCTGGACCGGACGGTCTTCTACCGTCACTGTTCTAGCGTTCTTCTCCGCTTCTTCCTGGATCTTCGCGTCTACTTCCTTCTGCGTCACGCGGGTAGAAACCTTATCTACTTCCAGTCCTTTATACTCGCCCAGAGTCACTTCTGGTTTTGTAGCCACTTCTGCTGTAAAGATAAACGGCTTGCCCTTTTCGATCTGCTCTACATTGATCTCCGGCTGAGATACGATCTCCAGCTCACACTGGTCATAAGCTTCAGAATAAGCCTTCGGGATCAGGCTGTTCGCCGCGTCATCATAGAAAATCTCCGGTCCATACATCTTCTCGATCATCTGGCGCGGCACTTTCCCTTTCCGGAAGCCTGGCATATTGATCTTGTTTTTCTGCTTCATATATGCACTCTGCAGCGCTTTCTCTAAATCATCGGCGGGCACTTCGATCGTAAGCTTCGCCATGTTTTTTTCTAATTTTTCCACCTGTAAATTCATTTTCCTTGACTCCTCCTGTTTCTATCCCGTCTCCCGCAGGCCGAAAAACGGGCATATTCCATTACATTCACTAAAGAAGTATAACACAAACCCTAGTAAATATCCAGCGGAACTTTTTTATTCATAAACAATAGATTCCGCAATCTCTTCTGTCTTCTCCCGGCCCTCCAAAGTCTGGATCAATTCCAGGGCAAAATCGATCGCCGTTCCTACTCCCCGGCTGGTAATGATCGTTCCATCCACCGTTACAGGAGCGCGGGTGATCACAGCTCCCGGAATCTCTTTCTCCATAGCCGGATAACAGGTAACCCGTTTCCCTTTCAGAAGTCCCAGATCCGCCAGGATCGTGGGCGCCGCGCAGATTGCCGCTACGTATTTGCCTTCGTCCGCGAACTCCTTAACGATTTTCCGAACGCCGCTGTGGGCTTTCAGATTTGTCGTCCCCGGCATCCCCCCCGGAAGAACGATCATGTCAAATTCCGCAAAATTCACTTCATCGAACAGGTCTTCCGTCTGCACATTGATCCCGTGAGATCCGCGGACCGTGTAATCATCCATGATAGAAACTGTATCCACATAAACCTTAGCTCTTCTGAGCAGGTCTACCACTGTCAAAGCTTCAACTTCTTCAAAACCGTCTGCCAACAATACACTCACTCTTTTCATTTCCCGCTTCTTCCTTTCTTTTATGATATTAAATTTGAAGCACCTAACCCCTGCTCCAGCACGTATACTTAAATATTAACACCGTTTACATTTAGTGTAAATACGTTTATATTAATAAAAAAGGAGGATATACTATGGAAATCGAACGCAAATATCTGGTCCGGAAACTTCCAGATCATCTTGACTCCTACCCCTGCCGCAGAATCGAACAGGGCTATCTCTGCATCGAACCTGTCGTTCGCATCCGCAGGGATGATGACCGATGCGAACTCACCTACAAGTCCAAAGGACTTATGATCCGGGAGGAACATAATCTTCCTCTTACCCAAGAGGCTTACCAGCACATGCTCCCCAAGATCGATGGAAGGCTGATCCAGAAAAAGAGATATCTGCTCCCCCTTCCCGGCTCATTAACCGCCGAGCTGGATCTGTTTGAGGGAGAGCTTGCTCCCCTCCAGCTGGTGGAGGTAGAATTTCCTGATGAGGAGACGGCAAACGCTTTTATTCCTCCCGACTGGTTTGGCGAGGATGTAACCTTTTCCTCTAAATACCATAACAGTAATCTAAGCAGGCGATAAGGCAACGTTATGTTGCTTTATCGCCTTTTGTAACATTTCGAGGCATATTTACCTATTTATTGGACAAATTGCTATACTATCACTATTACCAAATAATAATCAGGGAGGATAACGGCGATGTCCAATATACAGCTTGCCAACAACTTGCGCTATCTCAGGAAAAAGCATGGACTGACTCAGAAGGATCTGAGCAAGATGCTCAACATCTCCCGGCAGGCTTATTCTAACTATGAAACCAGCAAACGGACGCCTGATCTGGATTCTCTCCTTTATCTCTCCCGGTTTTATCATCTTTCACTTGACACTTTAGTCCTTCACAATCTGGAGGACTCCCTCCGTCCTCAGGAGCTTTTGGCAGAGAGCCAGATTCCTTATCTTCTCGCAAAAGACAAAAAGACCGACGCAGCCATCTATCTTTCCCAGGAAGAACTGGATTTTATCATCCGGTTCCGCTCCCTTTCTCAGGAAAACAGACAGCTGATCGCCGGTTTCCTTTCTAACGCCAGATCCAATTAGTCATTAACTTCAAATCCATCGTGAACCGCGTTCATAGCTTTGTCGATATCCTTCTCATCTACCAGCACTGTGATCCGGATCTCAGAAGTAGAGATCATGTTGATATTGATCCTAGAGTTATACAAAGACTCGAACATCTTCGCCGCGACTCCCGGATTACTCATCATTCCGGCCCCTACCACAGACAGTTTCGCCACATGTTCATTCCATACGATCTCTTTAATAGTAAGTCTTTCTTTATTCTTTTCCAGAATGGCGATCGCGCCTTCCAGGTCTTCCTCCGCCACGGTAAAGGAGATATCCTTGGTCCCATCTCTTCCTACCGACTGAAGGATAATATCTACATTGATCCCGTTTTTCGCAAGTACGTCAAAAATGCGGAACGCCACTCCCGGCTTATCCTCTACCCCGATCACAGAGATCCTTGCTGTATTTTTATCTGCCGCAACTCCTGTTACTAATAATTTTTCCACGTTCGCTACCTCCTTGACCACAGTTCCTTCCGTCTCATTCAGACTGGAACGCACGACCAATTCTACATTATATTTCTTCGCCATTTCCACAGAACGGTTGTGGAGCACCTTCGCTCCGAGGCTGGCAAGTTCCAGCATCTCATCATAACTGATAGACTCCAGCTTTCTCGCGGTCTTTACTACCCGCGGATCTGCTGTATAAATCCCGTCTACATCCGTATAGATCTCACATTTATCCGCGTGGAGGACCGCCGCCAGAGCCACGGCCGTTGTATCGGAGCCGCCCCTCCCAAGAGTGGTGATATCATCATATTTATTCACCCCCTGGAACCCTGTGACGATCACGATCTTACGGGAATCCAATTCGTGCTGGATCCTCTCGGTATCCACCCGTTTGAATCTGGCGTTCCCGTACCGGGATGTGGAATGCATCCGCACCTGGAACGCGTTCAGGGATACCGCCGGCACATCCATGGCCTGCATAGCCATCGCCATCAATGATACAGAAACCTGCTCTCCCGTGGTCAAAAGCATATCTAATTCCCGCTTTTTCGCTTTTGGATTCACACTTTCAGCCAGGGCGATCAGTTCATCCGTCGTCTTTCCCATTGCCGAAAGGACTACCACAACGTCATGTCCCGCTTTATAATCCTCAATGCAGCGCCTGGCCACATTATAAATTCTTTCCTTGTCAGCGACCGATGTGCCGCCGAATTTCTTTACGATCAGCATAGTTCCTCCTGTAGTAAATGATTGATCAGCTGGTATCCGTCCGGCCAGTTTCTGCCAGTCCGAGCCGCTGTTTTTTCGTTATACGCCTCTTGGCCCTCCATTGGTCTTGTGCTGTCATAGAGCAGATAGGGCACGGCTTCTCCGGTATGGGTGCGCGCTTCGATAGGCGTAGGATGGTCCGGCAGAAGGAGGAGGCGAAACTCTTCTCTGGCTTCCCGCAGCCCTTCTACCACTGGCTTTAAAACTCTCTGATCCACATACTCAATAGCCGTGAGCTTATCCTGGACCTGTCCCTGATGGCCCATTTCATCCGGCGCTTCTATATGGATATAGGCAAAATCATACCCCTTCTCGGTCAGCGCTCCAACCGCGGCCGCGGCTTTTCCTTCATAATTCGTATGGAGTCCGCCGTTAGCCCCTTCTACAAAAGCACAGTCCATTCCAGCTCCCACCGCGATGCCTTTTAAAAGATCCACCGCGGAGATCATAATCCCTTTCTTCCCCGTCCGTTCCCGGAAGTTCGGAAGGGACGGCTTTTTGCCGGCTCCCCAGAACCAGGCGGAGTTGGCCGGATGAAATCCCCGCTTCCTTCTCGCTTCATTGATGGGATGATGCTCTAAGATGTCATAGCTTTTCTCCATCATCTCCCGGAAAACAGGGTCACTGGGAAGGTATTCTTTGATCCCGCGCCCCAGGATATCATGGGGCGGTGTCATTTCAAGAAGTTCTCCTTCTTTCCACACCAGAAGATGCCGGTAGCTGGTTCCTGTGTAAAACCTAAACCCCTCTTTTCCCAATCCCTCTTCCAATGCCTTCAAAAGCTGAGCGGCTTCTTCTGTCTCTATCTCGTCAGAACTATGGTCGATCATCTCCCGGTTCTCGTAGGGACCAGCCTCCTCAGACAAGGTGACCAGATTACATCGGAAGGAAACATCCGCCTCTTCCATCCGCACTCCGATGCTCAAAGCCTCCAAAGGAGAGCGCCCTGTATAATAGATCCTGGGATCGTACCCCATGACAGACAGATTCGCCGTATCGCTTCCCGGCGCCATTCCTTCCGGAACCATGGACGCCATCCCAAGCTCCGCTTTAGGAGCCAGCGCATCCATCACCGGAGTTTCCGCCGCTTCCAGTGTTGTCCGTCCTCCAAGCTGTGCTAAAGGTCTTCCCGCCATTCCATCACTTAAGACAACTACATATTTCATTCGCTATTCTCCCGTTCCTTCCAGATCCTCAATCCGGATCATATGCAGGATCTGATCTTTATAACGCTTCGCGCGGGTGTCATAATCCCCTTCCATCATGACATGGGTGGTAAATCCAAATTCTCCTTCCAGACCAGGTACCCGGACGATCTGGATATCCCCAAAGGAATATTGCAGATCTGAAAGCATTTCATCCGGATCTCCATTCATACGGATAAAGAATCTTCTCTTGGCATCTGCCTTGTCCTCGATCTGGAGCTTTTCCTGCTTCCACATTGTCATCACATTCCGGTGCAGATTCTTAGCCGCTTCCACCACATCGGATACTACGGCGCTGGCTGTCGGAAGTTTTCCCGCGCCGCTTCCATAGAACATCGCGTCTCCAAGAACATTTCCATGTACAAAGATCGCGTTGAATACGCCATTCACATTATAGAGGGGATGTTCCGGATAAAGCAGGCACGGCGCTACGATGGCGTGGAGTCTTCCTCCCTGACGCTTGCTGGAAGCCAGAAGCTTGATGGTCATCCCCATCTCTTTTGCGTACTTCATATCTTCTACCGTGATCTGGGTGATGCCCTCACAGTATATATCCTCGAAATCCACCTGCTGTCCGGAGATCAAAGAAGAGAGGATGGCGATCTTCCGGCAGGCGTCATATCCTTCTACGTCCGCCTCCGGGCTTCTCTCAGCGTAGCCGTTTGCCTGAGCTTCTTTCAGGACGGTGTCATAATCCGCCCCTTCGTAGAACATCTTGGTCAGCATATAGTTGGTGGTCCCATTTAAGATACCGGTGATCTCTTCGATCTCATCCGCCGTCAGGGAAGAATTCAGCGGGCGGATGATGGGAATCCCGCCTCCCACACTGGCCTCAAACAGGAAGTTGATATTTTTCTCTCTGGCAATGGACAGCAGCTCCGCGCCATGCTTCGCCACCAGCGCTTTATTGGAAGTGGCCACACATTTGCCCGCCAAAAGGCAGCGCTTCACAAAGGTATACGCAGGCTCGATCCCTCCCATAACTTCTACCACGATCTGAACCTCGTCATCATTGATGATGGTCTCAAAATCATGAATGATCTTCTCCTGCACCGGATTCCCCGGAAAATCCTTTAGGTCAAGCACATATTTAATGTTCAGCTCCTCGCCGATTCTCTGGTTGATCCGTTTCCCATTGGTATCGATCACTTCCACCACGCCGGAACCAACGGTTCCATAACCCATTACCGCTATGTTTATCATACTTTCCTCCCTTTAACTGTTCACTGTTTCCTTCAGATACGCATTGATGAACATGTCAATGCCCCCATCCAGAACGGCGTTTACATTGCCGCTCTCTACATTTGTCCGGTGATCCTTCACCAATGTATATGGCTGCATCACATAGGACCGGATCTGATTTCCAAATCCGATCTCTTTTATCTCTCCGCGGATATCAGATACTTTCTCCGCCTGCTCCTGCTCCTTCATCATTTTCAGCTTTACCTTCAGCATCTGCATTGCTTTTTCCTTATTATGATGCTGAGACCGTTCATTCTGGCACTGTACCACGATCCCTGTTGGGAGATGGGTGATACGGATCGCCGATGAAGTCTTGTTTACATGCTGGCCGCCCGCGCCGCTGGCCCGGTAGGTATCGATCTTCAGATCGTCGTCCGCGATCTCGATATCAATATCGTCTTCAATATCAGGAACCACATCGCAGGAAGCGAAAGACGTCTGCCGCTTTCCCGCGGCGTTGAATGGGGAAATCCTCACCAGACGGTGCACTCCCTTCTCAGACTTCAGATATCCGTAAGCGTTTTCGCCGTCCACCTGAAAGGTTACTCCCTTGATGCCGGCGATATCCCCGTCCAGAAAATCCAGCACCTGGATCGAGAATCCTTTTCTCTCAGCCCACCGGGTATACATCCGGTATAACATTCCGGCCCAGTCGCAGGACTCAGTCCCGCCCGCTCCCGCATGGATCGTTACGATAGCGCTGCAGCCGTCATACTCTCCGGAGAGCAGGGTCTGTGTCCTCAAGTTTTCAAATTGTTCTTCAAACTGCCCGATTTCTTCTTGGATCTCCTTCGCCATAGAGCCATCGTTTTCCTCATATGCCATTTCGATCAAGACCATGATATCTTCCCGGCTTTGGCCCAGTTCCCTCATTCTCTTTACCAGTTCCTGAAGGCTTTTTAATTCTTTCATCACCTTCTGGGACTGCTCCGGGTCATCCCAGAATCCCGGCTCTTCTATTTTTCTCTCCAGTTCTTCGATCCGCTTTTCCTTGCCAGAGACGTCAAAGTGAATCCCTCATTTCGGCAAGAGGTTCTTCGTAAGCGTTCATCAGACTCTTATACTGATCTAACTCGACCATCTTGTCACCTCATTTCGTTCTATCATTTATTACTTTTTATTTGCGTCCGCAGCACTGTTTGTATTTCTTGCCGCTTCCGCAAGGACATGGATCATTTGGATAAATCTTCTTCTCCGCCCGTTTCTTTGGCGCTTTGGCTGCAGAGTCATCCTTATTGGTTCCCGTTACTTTGGCCACCTGTTCTCTTTCTACCTTCTGTTCGATCCTTACATGGAACAATGTGCGCACAGTATCCTCTGTAATGCTCTTTGTCATCTCGCCGAACATATCGTATCCCAGCATCTTGTACTCGACTTTTGGATCTCTCTGGCCATAAGCCTGCAGGCCGATTCCCTGTCTGAGCTGATCCATATCATCGATATGAGCCATCCATCTTGCGTCAATGACTTTCAGAAGGACTACCCGCTCTACTTCTCTCAAATGTTCCGGCTCTGGGAACTCTGCTTCTTTTGCTTCATAAGCCTTTGCGGCCCGTTCCTTCAGAAGATGCTTCAGTTCTTTCTGGCTCATGTCCTTCACATCTTCTTCACTGATAAAGGGCATAGGGATCGTCTTGTGTATCGTCATGTTCAATTCTGTCAGATCCCAGTCCTCGCTGTCCTGATCTGAGGATATCATCATATCCACCGTATTCTCGATATAGTCATTGATCATGTGGAAGATAGAATCCCGCATGTTCTCTCCATCCAGAACCCGGCGTCTCTCTTCGTAAATGATCTCTCTTTGCTCATTCATTACCTGGTCGTACTCCAACAGGTTCTTACGGATGCCAAAGTTATTGCTCTCGATCTTCTGCTGCGCCTTCTCAATGGCGCTGGACAGCATCTTATGCTCAATCTGCTCTCCTTCTTCCACGCCCAGCGTATTGAAGATGCTCATCAGACGCTCTGAGCCGAACAGACGCATAAGGTCATCCTCCAGAGAAATGTAGAATCTGGACTCTCCCGGATCCCCCTGACGGCCGGAACGTCCTCTGAGCTGGTTATCGATCCGACGGGACTCATGCCGTTCTGTACCAATGATCTTCAGTCCTCCGGCCGCTCTCGCCTCATCGTCCAGCTTGATATCCGTACCACGTCCGGCCATATTTGTAGCGATCGTTACCGCATCGTGCACGCCTGCCTGGGCAACGATCTCCGCCTCCATCTCATGGAACTTCGCGTTCAATACGTTATGTTTAATTCCGCGCCGCTTTAACATTCCGCTTAAAAGTTCTGAATTCTCAATGGTAATGGTACCTACCAACACTGGCTGGTGGTTTGCGTGCGCATCTTCAATGGCATCGCACACCGCCTTAAACTTCTCTTTCTGGGTCTTGTATACCGCATCTTCCAAATCCTTACGGATCACCGGCACATTGGTCGGAATCTCCACTACGTCCATGCCGTAGATCTCACGGAATTCCTTTTCTTCCGTCAGGGCTGTACCTGTCATACCTGCTTTTTTCTCAAATTTATTAAAAAGATTCTGGAAGGTGATCGTAGCGAGAGTCTTGCTCTCCCGCTTTACCTTTACATGCTCTTTTGCCTCGATCGCCTGATGGAGACCGTCGGAATAACGCCGTCCCGGCATGATACGCCCGGTAAATTCATCTACGATCAGCACCTCGTCGTCCTTCACTACATAGTCCTGATCCCTGAACATCAGATTATGAGCCCGCAGCGCAAGAATAATATTGTGCTGGATCTCCAGGTTCTCCGGGTCTGCCAAGTTGTCGATATGGAAGAATTTCTCTACTTTCTTCACACCGTCTTCGGTCAGATTGATATTTTTCTCTTTCTCATTGACAATGAAATCTCCGGTCTCTTCGATCTCTTCGCCCATGATGGCGTTCATCTTGGAAAACTCTCCGCTGGCCTCTCCGCGTTCCAGCTGCCGGGCCAGGATATCGCAGGCCTCATAGAGTTTAGTAGATTTGCCGCTCTGTCCGGATATGATAAGAGGAGTTCTGGCTTCATCGATCAATACAGAGTCCACTTCATCGATGATGGCGTATTTCAGCCCTCTCTGCACCAGCTGCTCCTTATAGATCACCATGTTGTCTCTCAGATAGTCGAATCCAAGCTCATTGTTCGTCACATAAGTAATATCGCAATTATAAGCGGCACGGCGCTCATCACTGTCCATGCCGTTTAGGACTACTCCCACAGTCAGGCCCAGGAATTCATGAACCTGCCCCATCCACTGGGCGTCACGTTTCGCCAGATAGTCATTGACCGTTACAATATGGACGCCTTCGCCGGTCAGCGCATTTAAATAAGCAGGCAGTGTAGAAACAAGCGTCTTTCCTTCACCTGTCTTCATCTCTGCGATACGTCCCTGATGAAGGATGATACCGCCCACCAGCTGAACCCGGTAGTGCTTCATTCCAAGAGTCCTGGACGCCGCCTCCCGAACAACCGCAAAAGCTTCCGGAAGAATATCATCCAGAGACTCTCCATCCGAAAGCCTTTTCTTAAATTCTCTGGTCTTTTCCTTAAGTTCGCCATCTGAGAGAGACTGCATTTCAGGTTCCATCGCCTCGATCGTATCTACGATAGGATAGATCCTTTTCAGTTCATTCTCACTATGCGTTCCAAAAATTTTCTCTATTAAACCCATGCTAGACATAAACTCCTTGTCATAAATTTAATCATTTTCCATTCTAGCACTAACTACCCCTCAATTCAAGCCGTTTACAAAGTGTTTACAATTCCACTCTTCCAACTCCGCCAAGCAGGGTGCCACGAGTAAACTCATGCTTGCATGAAGTTTCGAGTGGTATTCTGTTTGAGTGGCGCGCCTTCCTATGAGCAAAATCCCGGCATTTCTGCCGGGGCAAGCGTCGCAGACGCGGATTTTGCGAATGGCGCGGCGGAGTTGGCGCCTCGGCTCTGGGCACCTACCGCTTTTTACAAACCGTATTCCCAAGGATCATCAGCACCAAAACGTCAAGAACAATGATCCCCACCGCTATGTAGGCAAACCAGGCAGGCAGCTGGTCTTCTAACACTCCCATGACCAAGAGAAGAATGGTAATGACCGCCATTCCGCCTCCATATACCCTGCATAGCTTTTTCGCGTTATACTTTGCCTTCTCTTCCTTTGAAGCCGTATTGTATCCCGCGATCAGCCCGCTTCCGCGTCCAGACAGCAGGATGATGGAGATAAGGGCAAATAAAGCTGCCGCCGCCCATATGATCCAGTCGGGACCGTTAGACATATCCGATAATTTCATAAGCGTTTCCTTCCCCTTTATTCAACTAGGATTTATTATCTCGTTTATCCTTGATACACAATATATTTTACAGGAAATGATTCAAACACCGGCTTTCGATTTTTTCTTTGATTTGTGAAATACAATAATAGAAATGATCACATCCGCGCAAAAAACAAATTGAAGAATACTGTAAAGAACCATTTCACCTGCTGATATAGCCTCATTATCGTAACTGCGTTTAACAGCAGATATACCAATTAAACCACTTAATATAATAGACATCACATCTAAAACCATCAGAATAACGGAAATCGCAAATGTAAAAATTGTAAGCATACATACAATTCCAAATATAAAAATAAAAAGGTATGCTGGAATTGAAATTGTTTTAATCAACAAATTTACTCGGCACAATTCAACGAAATCCCATTTTCTTATCAAACTGGCCGCGCAAGTCGAAACCGCGCAAACGAAAGCCACTGCCCAAATGATAACTAATAGGATCAGACAGAGATAAGCATTGTTTTGAAAAATATTTTCCATTAGAAAACCGCTGAAAATACAGTACAGTACAAACGCAACGGCATACGGAAACAGTACTATACTTAACGTTGGCACAAACTTTTTCATTAAATTTGCTCCCTTCTTACATACACGTTCTCTTTTCTTAACTGGCAGATATCTTTTAACGTTGTTATTTTTGCTTAGATTATAGCACTTTTTATCTTATGGAGAAGCAAAAATAAAAAAGAAACGGAGCAGACCGCCAAGGCGCAATGCCCTGCGTTCCCAACTCCGTTTCCTTCTATAATCCTGTCTAGCGTTTGTCTATCTCTTTCAATGCCCTCAGCACTTCTTCTAAATCTTTTTGCGGCGGCACCCGGAATCTAACACTATTCTTCCCTATTCCGTCAAATTCCATCCCAGAGATCGCTTTGATCCCATATTCCGCAAGACAGCCGGCCAGATCCACATTCGTTTCTTTGTGACTCAACAACATGATCGGCACGTTTTTCCCTGTTGCAGAAATACTCAGATTCTCCCAGGTTTCCTCAAGGAAAACCTTTTTCAATTTTCCAGCCTCTTCATTTACCCTCTTCAGAAAGTCTGTGTCTCTCAGCGCTTTGACTGCCAACAGGCGGGACAATATTCCCACTTTATATCCATCCGTCACTTTTGAAACTGCCCGGCTCAACTGTCCGCCGCTTGTGATCATATAGCCGATTCTCATTCCTGCCAGTCCAAATCCTTTAGAAAAGGTGCGCAGGACAGCCACATTCTCAAATCGATCCAGCAGGTTGGCCGCAGAATTCTCCTTAGACATATAATCTCCATATGCTTCATCGACAATGACACCTATCCCATATTCCGCCGCCTTATCTACAATCTTCCGGATTTGTTCCAATGGAATGACCTGTCCCGTAGGATTGTTGGGATTATCAAGAAATACCATCTTATATCCACCATTTAGTTTCTCCAAAAATCTGCCGCAGTCAAACGCATAATTCTGTTTCTCTTCCAGCAGTATCCCATCGTATTTTGCGCCGCTTAGCTTAATCTCGCCTTCCGCCGCGTTAAAAGTGGGAATATTTCCAAGTACCAGATCTCCTCTTTCCAGGAACACGCGACACGCGATACGGATTCCATCCATAGAACCTTCTATGAAAAAGATATTCTCCTCATCTATCGCTGCGCACTCCTTCCAATAATGGACGATTTCTTCTTTTAATCCCGGCGTATGAGGATAGGTCCGGATGTATTCCAGGTCCAGATTTTCAATCGCTGACATCCAGCAAGGGGGAATCTGCATAATATTAATCCCTTCGCCGCAGTCAATCGACAGAGATGATGCTTGTGAAGGGTCATCATCAATATACATTGTCTTATCCTGAGATTTAATAAAATCATTTATCTTTATATCCATTCCGCATTTCTCCCTTCTCAACCTCCACCACCAGTTCCTAATTAAAGCATACATGGAGCGCCTGTTCCCGGCAACTGAACCTGTCTGAATTCTGTCACAGGAAAAACAAATGGACCTGAATTCATGAAATTCATGTATCCAAGTCCATATCTAAGATTCTTGATTATTCTATTTTCCTTTCTATAGATACCGCAAAAAGTTCTTCCCCAGTTATTCTGCTGCAAAAAGACTGTTTCAGCATATTCTCAAAAAACCGCTTAAAAGCCTCCCTCATTCTGGGGTCCATAGAAATGTGAAAATTATCAATGGATGCATTTTTGGCAGTCTCAAGATACAGCAAATGTGTATCGATAAAAATTGAGGGACACCATCGGAATTCTTCTCCTAATTGCACCGTATCCCGAATCAGCCAGACACGCAATTGCGGATTTGCTTCCATAATCTTAGCCAAATGCCGCAAATGACTGTCCACCTGGTCTTTTGTCAGCTTCTGTTCTACATTCCCCACGCTGATACGTCCATCAGACAGATACTGGCCAAGTCTTGAAGCATACAGCACCAGGTCAATCTGAGATCTGCAAGTCCATTTAGAAAAAATGTTCTTCATTTTTATCAAGTGATCCATATAATCTTTTGACTCTGCGCGTTTGATCAAAGAATCCATGATCTCATCCGGGAAAAGTATAGACGGCGGTTCATTGAAAAACAGCCACTGCCTTTGATCCGAATATGTCTCTATCTGCGCATTCGTCCGCTTTAAACTCTCCGGCTTCGCCGGATCCAGCAGCTTCTCCCCATTTTCTAAAACCTGTGTGACAATCTGCGCAAACCGTTCTGTCATATCGGTTTCCAATGAATAAACCGCCATAAAATGACTGTCTTTTTTCCATAATATCTGCGCGCAGAACAGACCGTCAATGACCAAGATCTGAGGCGCGCCCGGTTCCAAAGCCACAACCGACATTTCTACATATTCTAGTGAATCAATCGTATGCAGGATATTCCCCGTATAAAAACGGCCCCATTCCTCCTGGCTTAATAATTCTGGATCCAGCGCCAGTCTTAACTCCACTTTTCTCACACCCGTATCATGAAGTTCCCGGATCAGATACCTGAATTCACTGCCAAACAACCCAAAGAGATCAAAGGCTGCCATAATAGAAATCTCCCGCCTGTCACTGCCTCCTGTCCGCAGCAGCACATCTTTCACCATTTGGCACAATTGCTTGGAGTCATTGATCATTGCCAATTGGCCGCTGCTGTACGCCTGAAAATTCAGATAGCTGCTATCCTTGTCATAGGCCCTTTTCAACTCATCAAAAAAGGAATCCTCTTGCTTTTCCGACTGTTCTGTAAAAAAATCAGAAACCTTTTGTATGATCTGTTGTGCATTGCGGGAAGAAGGCAGCTTGCTCCCACTGACCCATTTACTAATATATGTGGCATCATACCCAAGAGCCTCCGCCAGTTGGCTTTCTTTTAACCCCAGTTTTTCCATCTGTGCCCGAAGCGCTGTCCCAAACTGGTTTTTCATAAGACGCCTCCTTTCTCCTATCCGCTAACACTCTCCAGAACTTCCCCGATATCCTTTCACCCGATCATAAGGCAGGTTCCCTCCAAAGAGATCCAGGGCGCTTCCCACGGTAAAGTCCAGTCTTCCTCCCGTGATCTGAAAGAAACGTTCCAAGTCCTCCATACTGCCGATACCTCCGGCATAGGTCACCGGAACCGCGGACCAGTTTCCAAGGAGAGCGGCCAGTTCTTCATCCACGCCAGCCGCCTTCCCCTCCACGTCTACTCCATGGACCAGGAACTCATCACAACATTGGCTGATCTTATCCAAAATGCTTTCTTCCAATTTTACTTCTGTAAATTTCTGCCAGCGGTCCGTTACGATATAGTAAGCTCCGTCCTTTTTCCGGCAGCTTACGTCCACCACAATATGTTTTTTTCCAACAGACTGTTTTAGCTTTTCCAAATTCTCCCAATAGATCTGACCATTCTGGAAAATATACGAAGTCACGATCACATGGCTGGCCCCGGCGCTTAGGTATTCCCCGGCGTTTTCCGCGGTGATCCCTCCGCCGATCTGCAGACCTCCGGGATAAGCCTTGAGGGCATTCAGGGCCTGGCGCTTTGTTTCTGGATAATACTCAGAAGACGCCGGATTTAAAAGGATCACGTGGCCGCCTAAGAGACCGTCTTTCTGATAAAGCTTTGCGTAATACTCCGCTCCCTGCTCTGTGGCAAAATTCTCCTGGGCCTGGTTCCCTTCGTCCGTAAGGCTGCCGCCTACGATCTGCTTTACTTTTCCATTGTGGATATCAATACACGGGCGAAATCTCATGTCTGTGTTCCTTTCCTAGTACCGGTTATCAAAGATGCGTGTGGATTTCTTCTCGCTGCGGGGCAGATCCCCGATGGCCACTGGTTTTACGTTGGTCATGATCCCGATCTTGCTCTTAAATTCCTGCTGGATCACTCTGGCGGCCGCCTTTGGGTCTGCTCCTTTGTTGATCTCTACAAACAGTGTGCACACATCCTTGCCGTTCATATGATCCAGCATGAACTGATACTCACTGGACGCCTCTTCCACTCCTTTTAACATCTCTTCGATCTGGCTTGGGAAGATATTCACGCCTTTGACTTTCACCATGTCGTCGGTCCGTCCGATCAGCGTATCGATCCTGGGGAATCTGGACCCGCATGGACAGTCTCCCGGAATAAATCTGGTCAGGTCATGGGTACGGTAACGGATCAGCGGCGCTCCCTGCTTGCGCAGCGTAGTGATCACCAATTCTCCGATCTCTCCATCCGGCACATTTTCCCCGGTCTTAGGATCTACGATCTCAAAGTATACATAGTCGTCCCAGTAATGCATGCCGCATTCATAATCGCAGCTCATGGCGATGCCTGGGCCGTACACTTCCGTCAGTCCATAAATATCATAAAGCTGGACGCCAAGCTCCGCGGCGATTCTTTTTCTCATCTTCTCGCCCCAGCGTTCCGAACCGATCACGCCTTTTTTCAAATAGATTTTATCCGTCAGGTTCCGCTTTGCGATCTCTTCCGCAAGAAGAAGGGCGTAAGAAGAAGTAGCGCAAAGCACTGTCGCCTTCAGGTCCTGCATCATCCGAAGCTGTTTATCCGTATTCCCCGGCCCCATTGGGATTGTCATCGCCCCCAGATGTTCCGCGCCAAGCTGGAATCCGATCCCGGCAGTCCACAGTCCATACCCCGGCGTAATCTGGATCCGGTCCAGAGCCGTGATCCCGGCCATCTCATAACAGCGGGCAAACATTTTCGCCCAGTCGTCCACATCTTTCTGCGTATAAGGGATGATCACCGGAGTTCCCGTAGTCCCGGAAGACGAATGGATCCGCACGATCTCTTCGTCCGGCTCTGCCTGGAGCCCCAGCGGGTACGCTTCTCTGAGATCTCCTTTCCAGGTAAACGGCAGTTTCTCAAAATCTTCCTGACTCTGGATAGAATCCATATCAATGTCTTTGAATTTTTCTTTATAAAAGCAAGGCTTCGATGTCAGTACCTTCAAATTTGCTTTGATCAGTCGAAACTGTAATTCTGTCATTTTCATCGGCTGGGTCTCCCTTCCTTTTCCACCTTGGCTCCAAGGGCCAGGGCCTTCAAGTTCATATCCACATAAGACGGTTTTACTTTCCTCCGGATCTGCGTCTCAAGATCCCCCGGCGTCAGATCCAAAGCTTTGCTGGCCGCGGCCGCCCCAAGAAGAGCGACGTTGAGCACCTTCGGAGATCCTGCCTGAGCGCACAGCGCTTCTCCGTCTGCCACATATAGGCGGAGATTCTGTCTGCTTAAGAATTCCAGCATCTCCGGTCCCTGATATCCGTCCTGGCTCAGAGTGGAAGCCGCTGATTTCACAGCCTTCCGGTTCACGACCACTACGCCGCCTTCCCTCAGATAAACCAGGTTCCGCACTGCTTCCGCAGGCTCAAAAGCCAGAAGTATATCTGCTTTTCCTTTGGGGATCATAGGTGAGTGGACCGCCTCGCCCATACGCACGTGGCTGACCACGCTTCCTCCTCTCTGAGACATTCCGATGGTCTCCGTGGTCCGCACCTGAAGTCCTTTCTCCATAGCCGCATAGGCGATCAGCTTTGAGGCCAGGATCACTCCCTGTCCCCCCACGCCGCACAGCAGACAATTCTTATTCATGTGCCCCCACCTCCTTTATGGCGTTAAAATGGCAGATCTGAGTACACAGCCCGCAGCCAAAGCACAGGGACGGCTCGATATGGGCTTTCCCGTCTTCTGCCGAGATCGCCGGGCACCCGATCTCCCGAATGCATTGACGGCAGAAGGTACATGTCTCTTCCTCCACCTGATACTGCTTATTGGGTTTTGTTACCGCGATGCAGGGAGACCGAAAGATCACCGCGCGGACTCCCCTCACATCCAGCACCTGCTTGACCGCGTTCTCCGCCGCTTCCAGATCCAGCGGATCCGCCTCCACGATCTTGGCCGCGCCAATGCCTTCCAGAATCTTCCGGATACTGATCTTCTCCACGATCTCTCCCATCATAGTCCTGCCCGTTCCCGGATGGGGCTGGTGGCCGGTCATAGCCGTCGTGGAATTGTCCAGAATGATCAGTACAATATCCGTCTGATTATAAACCGCGTTTACCACTCCCGTAATTCCAGACGCGAAAAACGTAGAATCTCCAATGAACGCAAAGTTTACCGCATCTGGTTCTATGATATGCAGGCCCTGGGCAATGGTAACGTCCGCTCCCATACAAAGACAGGTATCTACCATATCCAAAGGTTTAGCGTTCCCCAGCGTATAACATCCGATATCCCCGCTGTAAACCGCTTTTCTCCCTTTTACCGCCCGTTTTACCGCATAGAAGGACGCCCTGTGGGGACAGCCCGCGCACAATACCGGAGGACGGATCGGAAGCGCGGGCTGTTCCGTCTCCTTTCCGGCACTTTCTTCAGTTTCCGCAAGTTCCGGATATTCCGGCAGAAAAGCAGCCAAATCCGCTTTCACGCTCTCTACACTGTTCTCGCCCGCATTCTGGGTATCATGGGTCAGCTTCCCTTTGATCGTAACCGGAAGATGATACTTTCCGGCGATACAAAGCAATTCTTTTTCAATTACAGGATCTAATTCTTCCAGGACCAACACTTCCGACAGCCCTTTTAGGAATTCAACCGCCAGCTCTTCCGGAAATGGATGGGGCGTGCCAATCTTCAGAAGAGGCACCTCTTCCGGCAGAGACTCTTTCACATAGGCATAGGAAACGCCTCCCGCGGCGATGCCCTTTCGCGGCACACCGTCTGCGCCTTTTATGCCGCCTTCTATATGATTGAAACGACATTTAGAAAACTGGCGGGAAAGCTCTTCATTTCTTGCCTCTATCTTCTTATGGTTTTGATAAGAAAGTCTGGGAAAGATCACCCAACGCCCAGCGTCTTTGACAAATCCTCTTGGCGCGGACTTCCAAGATTCTTCTTTTACTTCAATAGAAGCGCAGCCATGACAGACTCGCGTGGTAGGACGCAGGATTACCGGTGTATGGTATGCTTCTGAATACCGGAACGCTTCTTCTACCATTTCATACGCTTCCTCTGGAGAAACGGGGTCAAAGACCGGAAGCTTAGAAAACGCCCCAAACCTTCTTGTATCCTGCTCTGTCTGGGAAGAAATCGGTCCCGGATCATCCGCCGCGACGATCACCATTCCGCCTTCCACTCCAATATAAGCCAGACTCATCACCGGATCGCTTGCCACATTAAGTCCCACCTGCTTCATGGTCACAAGTGTTCTGGCTCCCGCATAGGATGCTCCCGCCGCCACCTCAAGAGCCGCCTTCTCATTGACAGACCATTCTACATGGATGCGCTTCTCCTTATTATAGTTTGCCACCGTCTCCAGGATTTCTGTGGAAGGCGTCCCCGGATCCCCCGCCGCCAGGCTGATGCCCGCGTGGACAGCCCCCAGACCGATGGCCTCATTTCCCATCAGTAATTCTCTTGCCATATTATGTATCTCCTTTTTAGTTCTTTCCTTTGAACTATTGCCGGCGCATCCTTTTTGAGCCGGCGCTTATTGGTACAGTATACCACAATCCCCAAAGCAAGGGAAGAGCGGGAATCCATCGAAGGGCCGAATCATTCCCACACGCCCGTAATCCCAGTATAGATCAGATTTCCCCCAAATCCCAGCAGAGAGACCGCAAAGACCAGACAGACCAGGAATACAAAACCAAAGATCGCGGCGGTAAAAATATCCAGACCAGTTGGCCTTTGATAAAAATCTCCAGTCCTTTTCTCACGGTAGATCGTATCATACTCTCCCAGCTGATAATCTCCTTTTATCATTATATTGTTGGAATACCACTTCCTCCATTCTCCTTGGCTGCAGTATAAGAATACTGGATAATCATGTTCTTCATGTTCCGGTTCTGTCCGACAGACCATCCCCGCAAACTTGGCCTCTACCGCTTCCAGCGCGCCTCTGGACTCCTGGAACTTCCACCACAGCAGGAAAAAAATCGGGGAAAAGCATGCGGGAACAATTTTCCTTCCGCACTGGAAGCCCGCCAGAAGAGACAGGCACCCCGCGGATATGCGCAGAGCCCTTCCCGCGTAAGATGGACCGATCACACCATCCGCCGTCAGTTCAGCGGCAGTCCCTCCTCCAGCCTCCACAAAGCAAAAAGCCATACATAAGAAAAAGAAAGCCGCTAAAAGCTGCCAAATCCAATTTGCCCGCACGTCTTTTCGCAGGATCCACCGGTCTGTATCCGGGACATAGAAAACCGGCATCCGCTTCCCGCAGCTTTGCGGAGTCTCCAGAAGACCTTGATATTTCTTCTTCTTCCTGACCATACGGCCGTCACAGAAAAACTGCAGCGTCACCTCTGTACAAGAATCTTCATTGGCGATCACTTCTTCTTTCTTCCATGCCTCCTGATGTTCGATCCCTACAATTTCCGCCGTAAGCCTGCGCGCGCCAAACCATGCTTTTGCTTTCCAAAGCCCCCGCGCCGCCAGACAAAGAAACAAGACACCAGCCAGTAAACTTACGATCATAATTCCATTCACAGCATTTCCTCCATTCCAGGTTCTCTTCACCAGACCGATCCCCCTTCTTTTATTATGAAGTCCTTATCCTTTATTCTCCACCGCTTCTTTGTAAAATCCACGTAAAATCAGCCTGTCGGAAAAGGTCCCGGACTCAAAAAGAAAGACCGCGGATTTTCCGCCGTCTTCCTTTTCGGTGTCTGTCTTTTTTCATCTACCGGGCATCCTCTGCGGCCTCCCGGTCATTGGCGTCCTTGGCATCCTTCTCCATGTCTTCCACATTGTCTTTCACGTCATTCCCAATATCTTCCGCGCCATCTTTAACATCATTTCCAATTTCATCCAGCACGCCATCATCCGCGGTTCCGTCTGTAGCGCCGTTCATATCGGCCTCCTCCCGATCTGCGCTGTTTTGGTCCCTATCCTCTGTGGTCTCTGTGTTTACCGCGCCGTTGTCTTTGGCGCTGCCGTCGCTTCCGCAGGCGGCAAGGTTCATCAGCACTCCCGCACAGAGAAACACGGCCAGTAGTTTTTTAAACTGTTTCATGGTCAAAATCTCCCTTTCATGTATATTCTTTGATTATCAGGTATTTCCTGGTGTTAGTAATATCTGCAAAATGGGAGATTCTATACTTTTTGTTCGCTGGCTTTTTTTGCCTATTATATTTTCTCTGTCAACCGTCCGCTCCGATAAGCTTTTACAAGTTCTTCCAAATCTTTGATCTGAGCTTTTAGTTCTGTTCCGATATCCGTATCGCCCACCTTTTTGCGGCGCATGACTTTTTTGACCACTATGCTGTCTGAATGGATATCACTCTCTTTCTCTATCGCGTTTTCAGTTGATTCAAATGGCTCATGGGCCGCCAAGATCAGACCATAAGAATTATAGATCAGCGTATATCCCGCGATCCCGGTTTCCTTCTGATATGCTTTGGAAAATCCGCCGTCGATGACCAGTACTTTCCCATCACATTTCACCGGACTTTCCCCATCTTTCAGCCGTACCGGCACATGTCCGTTGATAATATGGGATTCTTCTCCTTCCAACCCGAATTCTTTTAAGATCCCATCTATTACCCGCGGATCTTCCAGATACCGGTAATAAGGATTCTTCTTCTCTATATGGGTCTCTTTGTCTTTCAGAAAATACCGCTCAAATGTAGCCATCTTGTCTTTGCCAAACAAAGGAGAATCCTGTCCCTGCCAGATATACCACATCATGTCCCGTCCCCGCTGCCGCTGGTCCGCAGCTTCCGCGTAAAAACCTTTCCGCACATATTCTTCCAAGATCCGGTACAGCCCCGCCCCTTTTCTTTTTTCCCCAAATATATTGGCCTCCTTCAGCTGGCCGTCTTCCATAAGGGGTACACATCCGTGATACAGAAGGTTCTTATTATATACTTTGTAGAGACTCCCTTTATTCAGCAGGAACCGCATATGATCCTGCAGTTTCCCGCAGTTGCGAAACGCCTGTTCCAACCGTTCCATGATCTCTTCTTCTTCATTGGAAAGCTGATAGGGGTCCTTGGGATCTATGGTAGGGAAGTTCTTGTCCAACAGTTCGTAGATTTTTCCATCCAGCTCTATCGTGCCATTCTGGTAATCGATCTTGTGCAGCAGATCCCGGTGTTCCAGATGGAACTGCGGATTCCTCCGGCTTGCCTGGCCTTCCGCTTTAAACTGGATGATGGAGATGGCTTTGTGCATCCGCATATCCATGGCCCGCTCTCCTTCTCCATGTGCCGGCGGGCTTTTCAGGGCGAAACAGGCGCATGGATCGTCTCTGTAAGTATCCATTGCAAACGCCGCAAGCGGGAGAAGATTGATCCCATATCCATCTTCCAAAATATCCAGGTTCCCATATCTGGCACAGATTCGTATTACATTGGCAATACAGGCTCTCTGCCCCGCCGCGGCTCCCATCCAGAGCACATCATGATTGCCCCACTGAATGTCCACGCTGTGATAGTCCATCAGCTTATCCATGATAATATGCGGTCCAGGTCCCCGGTCATAGATGTCGCCCAGAATGTGAAGATGATCTACCGTCAGCCGCTGGATCACCCTGCTGAACGCAGTAATACACTTTTCCGCTCTTCCCAGACGGATGATCGTGCTGATAATGGAACTGTAATAGGACTCCTTATCTGTAAGCTCCGGCTTCTCCGTGATCAGCTCCTCGATCACATAAGAGAATTCTTCCGGCAGGGCCTTGCGCACTTTTGAGCGGGTATACTTGCTGGCGGCGCTTTTACATACTTCGATCAAACGGTATAATGTGATCTTGTACCAATCCTCCAGGTTTTCTTCTGTTTTCCGAATCCGTTCCATCTTCTCTCTTGGATAATAAATAAGAGTAGCAAGGGCCTGTTTGTCCCTGCTACTCACAGTATTTCCAAAAACATCTTCAATCTTCCGCTTTACGGAACCGGAGCCATTCTTTAAAACATGAGAAAAAGCCTCATATTCCCCATGAATATCAGTCAAAAAATGCTCTGTTCCTTTAGGCAGGTTTAAGATCGCCTGCAGATTGATGATTTCTGTCGATGCCTTTGCGATGGTAGGATAAAGTTCGGAAAGTCTCTTTAGATAACGTTCTTCCAGATCTCTCATAAACTCCTCCCCATATGTAATTTTCACACACAGTGATTTCTTCGCTAAACTTATCGGCTTTGCTGCGCCTCGATCACATCAGCCATGTCATAATGTCCCGCCGGCTTCCCCGCCAGGAATTTGGCCGCCTCCACAGCGCCTCTTGCAAAGATCGCTCTGGAATAAGCTGTGTGCTTGAATTCGATCACTTCGTCTGTCCCCGCGTAGATCACTTCATGGTCCCCCACAATAGTGCCTCCGCGCACCGCGGAAATTCCGATTTCTTTCTCGTCCCGTTTCTGACGCTTATCGCTTCTGTCATATACATAATGATATTCTTGTCCCAGAGCGTCATTGACCGCATCCGCCAGCGCAAGCGCGGTTCCGCTTGGCGCGTCCAGCTTCTGGTTGTGATGGCGTTCCACGATCTCAATATCAAAGCCCGCGTTCGCCAGCACTTTAGAAGCATCCCTCAGTAATTTCAAAAGCAGGTTAATGCCCATGGACATATTAGCGGATCTGAGAACCGCCGTTTCCTTCGCCGTCTCGCCCACTTTTTCGATCTGCTCCTTTGAAAGCCCTGTCGTACACAGGACCAGCGCCATTTTGTGTTCCTTTGCGTAAGCCAGCAGATCGTCTGCCGCTGAAGCTGTGGAAAAATCAATGATCACATCCGCCTCAACGTCACATGCCCCAATGGTCTCAAATACCGGATAGGTATTGGGGGTGCCTGTATATGCGTCTACGCCTGCCACGATCTCCATCTCTGGTTCTTTTTCTATCATCTCTGTAATCACACGGCCCATTCTTCCGTTGCAGCCGTGCATGATCGCCCGTACCATTCTTTCTTTGTCCTCCCGTCTGAGCCGCCTTCGCGGCTGTTCCATGTCTGTTCTATGCCAGCTTGATACCAAAGTCCTTCATTGCCTGAACAAGCGACTTCTCATGCTCCGGCGTTAATTCTGTCAGCGGCATGCGAAGCGGTCCGCACTCGAATCCCATCAGGCTTACCGCCTTCTTGACCGGAATCGGATTCACCTCGCAGAAGAGCTGCTCGATCAGCGGGACAGCCTTCAGTTGAAGCGCGGCGCTTCCTGCCGCGTCTCCAGCGAAAAATTTCTCGCAGATATCATGAGTCTCTTTTGGCGCCACATTCGCCAGTACGGAGATCACACCTTTGCCGCCCAAAGACAAAAGCGGCACGATCTGGTCGTCATTTCCCGAGTAAAGGTCAATATTTCCGTCTGTCAGCGCCATGATCTTCGCGACCTGAGAAATATTTCCGGAAGCTTCCTTAACTCCTACAATATTGTCTACATTCTTCACCAGAGAAGCCACCGTCGCCGGCTCGATATTACATCCCGTCCGGCTGGCTACGCTATACATGATGATCGGAGCCTTGGCTTCTTTCGCCACCGCCGTATAATGCGCGATCAACCCAGCCTGAGTCGCCTTGTTATAATAAGGTGTCACAAGAAGCAGTCCGTCCGCGCCGTAATCTGCCGCCTCCTTTGACATGTCAATGGCCGTTCTCGTACAGTTGGAACCAGTCCCCGCGATCACCGGCAGTCTGCCTTTTACCCGGTCAATGGCGAACTTTACACACTCCATATGCTCTTCTTCCGTCATGGTAGCTGATTCCCCAGTAGTACCGCAGATGATGATGCTGTCTGTTCCATTCTCACAGTGATAGTCTATCAGCCGGTCCAGCATATCATAATCAATGCTTCCGTCCTTTTGAAACGGTGTGACGATCGCCACGCCAGAACCCTTAAAAATAGCCATAATTACCCTCCTGACATTCTGATTTATAAAAATTCTATCATCAATCAAATATGATGTCAATGAGGGACCGTCTAATCTTCACAGCATTCCAATTTGCTCACAGAGACCTCGTAAGCCGTTCGTTTCTCCGTTTCCGTCTCGGATAATTTCTTCACATATTCCCGGCTCTGGATCCTGCCGATCAGCTGAACATGTTCTCCTACTTCAAAGGCAGAGGCAAATCTTGCGTTCCTGCCCCAGCAGATACAGGGAATATAATCCGACTTTCCATAAGGACGGTTTACCGCAAGAAGAAGATCCGCGATCTCTCTGCCAAGCGGTGTCTTTCGGTAGACCGGAAGCTTGCATATGTATCCGTCCAGCAGGATATTATTGGTCTTCGCTCCGTCCGGCTCCTCTTCAATAAACGCCGCCTCCCTGGCAAACACAGACAGCACAAGCCTGTTCTTCTGTTCCTCATGCCTGTTATAGGATCGGAACTGTCCTGTTACCATCAGGAATTCCCCGGTATAATCCTGGGATACGTCGATCAGCCGCTCCGATATCATGACCGGTATCAAATCCCTGGAATTACTCAGCCTTTTTACGCTTACGTCCACCATATAGAAGCCCTCTCCAAACACTTCATGGCTGAATGAAAAAGCCGATGCAACCTCTCCCATGATCGTCACCTGGTTGTTCTCAATGATCTTATCTGACATAATTTTACAATCTCCCTTCCTCTAAATCGTATTTCTCGGTCACTATTTAGTCTATGAACAGCCTTTCTGTTTTAGAACCTGATTTTCCTGGTACTTGTAAATTTTTAAAAATATGATACACTATTAGCGTTGTACGAAAATGATTGATATATTAATATAAGTAGAGAAAAGGAAGATCTGTTATGAAACAAAAACGTGAAGACATTAGAAATATCGCGATCATCGCCCACGTCGACCATGGCAAGACCACCCTGGTGGACGAGCTGCTCAAGCAAAGCGGCGTATTCCGCGAAAACCAGGAAGTAGCGGAAAGAGTCATGGATTCCAACGCCATTGAGCGGGAGCGGGGAATCACCATCCTCTCCAAGAATACCGCTGTTTTTTATAAAGGAACAAAGATCAATATTGTGGACACTCCGGGCCACGCTGATTTCGGCGGCGAGGTGGAGCGGGTGCTTAAAATGGTCGACGGCGTTATACTGGTGGTCGATGCGTTCGAAGGAGCTATGCCCCAGACCAAATTTGTACTGCGCAAGGCTTTGGATCTGTCTCTCCCGGTCATTGTCTGCATCAACAAGATCGATCGTCCGGAGGCCAGGCCGGAGGAAGTGATCGATGAAGTCCTGGAACTCTTTATCGATCTGGACGCGTCCGAAGAACAGCTGGACTGTCCGTTTGTCTATGCTTCCGCAAAGGCCGGCGTAGCTGTCCTGGATCTGACAGATGAGGAACGGGATATGAAACCGCTGTTTGAAACGATTCTTGACTATATCCCAGCTCCCCAGGGCGATCCGGACGCAGATACCCAGGTGCTGATCAGTACCATCGACTATAATGAATATGTGGGCCGCATCGGCATCGGAAAGGTAGAGAACGGCCGGATCCGAGTAGGCATGGATGCCGTTGTGGTCAACGAGCATGATCCCAGCCGCCAGGAAAAAGTACGCATTAGCAAACTCTATGAATTCGACGGTCTGAATAAGGTTGATGTCAAGGAGGCGACCATCGGCTCTATCGTAGCCATCTCCGGTATCTCCGATATTTCCATCGGTGATACTTTATGCTCTCCAGAAAATCCAAAAGCCATCCCTTTCCAGAAAATCTCAGATCCTACCATCGCCATGCAGTTTATCGTCAACGACAGTCCTTTCGCCGGGCAGGAAGGGAAATACGTTACATCCCGGCATCTGCGGGACCGCTTGTTCCGGGAATTGAACACCGATGTCAGTTTAAGGGTGGAAGAATCCGACAGCACAGACAGCTTCAAGGTTTCCGGCCGGGGAGAACTCCATCTTTCCGTCCTGATCGAGAATATGCGCCGGGAAGGATATGAGTTTGCCGTAAGCAAGGCAGAGGTCCTCTACCGGGAAGACGAGAACGGAAAACTTCTGGAGCCTATGGAGACCGCTTATATTGACGTGCCCGATGAGTTCACCGGGACGGTTATTGAAAAGCTGAGCCAGCGCAAAGGAGAACTGCGCAATATGAGCCCCATCGGCGGCGGCTACACCCGCCTGGAATTCTCTATTCCTTCCCGCGGACTCATCGGCTACCGGGGCGAATTCCTGACTGACACCAAAGGAAACGGGATCATGAATACCGCCTTCGATGGCTACGCTCCCTATAAAGGCGATATCCAATATCGAAAACAAGGCTCTCTCATCGCCTTTGAGACCGGCGAGTCTGTAACATATGGCCTATACAGCGCGCAGGAACGGGGGACATTGTTCATCGGTCCCGGAGAAAAAGTCTACTCCGGGATGGTCATTGGAGAGAACGCAAAGACGGATGATATTGAAGTAAATGTCTGCAAGACAAAACATCTGACCAATACCAGGTCTTCCAGCGCTGATGAAGCGCTCCGGCTGACTCCCCCTAAGATCTTAAGCCTGGAACAGGCTCTGGATTTTATCGACACAGACGAACTTCTGGAAGTCACTCCCAAAAGCCTCCGGCTCCGCAAGAAGATCCTGGATCCCCGGATGCGCAAGCGGGCGAACCGCTCTTAATAAACTCTGAAGGAGGAAATCATGAGACAATATGTATCCATCTTTTTAAAACGTCTGGCCACGATCCTGGAGTTTTTCATTGCCATTATGCTGGCGATCGGAATCCTTCTGCTCTCTCTGCGCATGGTGGGAGAGCTTGGAAACATTCCCAATCTGGATGTTTGGCCCAACTATGATGATCTGCTGGAAACATGCTTCAATCTGATCATCGGCGTAGAGCTGATCCGCATGATGTACTATCATTCTCCTACCACGGTATTTGACGTACTCTTGTTCGCCATTGCCCGGCAGATCATCGTGGATCATTCTTCCGCCTGGACCAGCCTGATCGGCGTGTGTGCCATCGCGGTTCTTTTCGCCACCCGGAAATTCCTGTTTTCCAATTTTGACGTCTCTGATGAGATCGTCTTCCGGTCTACCACGAAAGTAGGGGTCATCAACAAAATCCTTGGCATTTCAATCCCCCATGAAGATGGAGATACGCTGAAAGATGTGTTCCTGCGCAAATGCAAAGAGGAAGATATTGAGATCGGCGTCGGGACTTTGATCCGTTTCACGAACTTTGGATTGCGTGTCGCCAAAATGCATGATGGAAAAATTTCACGAATCGAAGTAATCCGAGCTATACATTAGACTCCAAACATGTTATACTACATATATCAGATAGATTCATGGTTTTGGCAGGAATTGTCAGACTATACTTTCTGAAAATATGTCAAAAGGAGTTGGTATCATGAAATTTATCATTATCGGCAAAAACATTGATGTTACGCCAGGTTTAAGGCAGGCCATCGAAAACAAATTAGGAAAACTGGAAAGGTATTTTACTCCTGATACGGAAATCCACGTTACATTAAGCGTACAGAGAGAACGTCAAAAAATAGAAGTCACAATCCCTGTCAAGGGCGGTCTTATCCGCTCAGAACAGCAAAGCAGCGACATGTATGTTTCCATTGATCTGGTAGAAGAGGTTATTGAGCGTCAGCTCAGGAAATATAAGAATAAACTGATTGCCAGACACCAGGAAGGCGGAAACTTTAAACAAGAATTCTTTGATGATCAAGACGTGGTAGAAGACGATGGTGAGATCCGCATCGTCCGCACAAAGAAATTCGGTATCAAACCAATGTTCCCGGAAGATGCCTGCGTACAAATGGAGCTTTTGGGACATGACTTCTTTGTATTCTGCAATGCGCAGACAGACGAGGTCAACGTGGTCTACCGGCGCAAAGACGGAAGTTTTGGTCTGATCGAACCAGAATTCGATTAACAAGTGTGACAGCGGATCTTCGCAGGAATGTCCCTCACCATAGCAGCGGGCCTGTGGGAAGCGGCGCGGCCCCTTTCCCACAGGCCCGCGATCTGTTTTCTACAATTCTGTTAGTTTTCCATTTCGTCTCGCGATCCCGCAGGGTCCTTGGATATCCATGATGATCCTTCCATTGGTCTCTTCTGTCAGTTCTTCCTGAAGCCTGGAGGCTTCCGCCTCTGGAACCAGTACTGTAAATTCTACGTTCTCCGTATATACCTCATCCTGGGCCGTCAGCTTCTTTTGTCCAAGCAGATATTGGATTTTGCCTAATTCTGTATAATCTACAGTTATCTTTAGTTTAATCCCCGGTATTCTGGTTATAATCTCAGAAGAAGCAAGCCCCTCCTGAACAGCCATAGAATACGCGCGGATCAGCCCTCCGGTCCCAAGGAGCGTACCTCCAAAATACCTTGTCACCACCACAGCCGCATTATGTATCCCCGCTCCGCAAAGGACATCCATCATAGGCCGCCCCGCTGTTCCGGACGGCTCTCCATCGTCACTGCAGCGCTGGATCTCCTGCCTGTCTCCGATCACATAGGCATAACAATTGTGAGTCGCATCCCAATATTTTTTGCGTGTGGACTCAATAAACTCCAGCGCTTCCTCTTCCGTCTCTACCGGGATGACTGTGGCGATAAATCTGGACTTTTTCTCTATGATCTGGGCTTGCCCGCCTTGATATATGATTTTATATTCTGACTGCATGCTGCTGCCGTTCCTTTCTAAAAGTTTTGCTTCTACATAGCCTTACCTTATTACTATAACGAATTTCTTAAGATTTTCCTACCAAAATGTGAAGTTTTCATTTTTTTCTTTATTTCAATACTGTTATTTGATATAATGACCAGGTATAAAGGAGGCAGACGCGCATGAATTATGGTAAGAAAAAAGCTTCTCAAAAGCAGAAGAAGATCACGTCCAAATCTACCATGCAGGGAAAACGAGTTGGCGTAAGGCTTTTTAAAGCCTTTTTACTTTGTCTGCTTGTTGTAGGAGTCGCCGGGGCCGTTGGCGGCGGCGTCTTTATCAAGCGAATCTTAGACGACACGCCGGAAGTCTCTCCGGACGATGTAAAACCATCTGGATATACTACTTTTGTCTATGCGGATGACGGGGAAACCGAAATCCAGCGTTTTGTCGCTTCTGGTTCCAATCGTGTCTACAAAACCTTGGACCAGATCCCGGAAGATCTGCAGCACGCTTTTGTCGCGATCGAGGACGAGCGTTTCTATGAACACAACGGTATCGATCTGCAGGGTATCGCCCGTGCCGCTGTGGTGGGAATCACCTCCGGGAATTTTTCTGAAGGCGCCAGTACTCTGACGCAGCAGCTGATCAAGAACAATGTCTTCCCCGAATTCACGGAAGAAAAAACCTTCTATGATAAATTACAGCGAAAGATCCAGGAACAGTATCTTGCTCTTCAGATCGAGAAGCAGATGAGTAAAGAAGAGATCATGGAGGCTTATCTGAACACCATCAATCTGGGACAGAATTCTCTGGGAGTCCAGTCCGCGGCCCAGCGCTATTTTGGGAAAGATGTATCGGAACTCACCCTCTCTGAATGCGCGGTCATCGCGGCGATCACTCAGAGCCCTTCCGGCTATAATCCGGTAACAAATCCGGAAGCAAACGCCGAGCGCCGCCAGAAAGTCTTAGACAATATGCTGGAACAGGGGTATATCGATCAGGCGGCTTATGACGAGGCAATGGCAGATGATGTCTACGCCCGCATCCAACAGGTAAACACCCAGGTAGAGGAACAGGAAACTTCTACGTCTTATTTTGTAGATGCTCTGGCGGATCAAGTCATGACCGATCTGCAGGAACAGCTGGGCTACAGTGAAGCGCAGGCTTACAATGCTCTCTACAGCGGAGGCCTGAGCATATATTCCACGCAGAACCTGGAAATGCAGCAGATCTGCGATGAAGAGATGAATGATGACGACAATTATCCGGGACTGAAAGAATACGGGCTGGATTATGCGCTGACTGTCACACGGGCGGATGGAACAGTAGAAAATTATAGTTCCGGCCATATCAAAAACTATGTCAAAGAGACTTATGGCGACGACCAGGGGCTGCTTTATTCCAGCGAAGATGAAGCACGGGCTATGGTAGAGGAATGGAAGTCCACGATCGCACAGGAAGGCGACACCTACGATGAGCGGATCACCATCACTCCCCAGCCTCAGGCCTCTGTCACCATTATGGATCAGGCTACCGGCCAGATAAAAGCAATGGTCGGAGGACGAGGCGAGAAAACGACCCAGGGTCTAAACCGCGCATACCAGGATGCGAAACGCCAGCCTGGTTCCTGTTTCAAAATCCTGGCGGCTTACGCTCCGGCTCTTGATGCCTGCGGCAAATCTCTGGCAACCATCGTCCGGGATGAGCCCTACTCTTACAAGAACGGAAGGCAGGTCCAGAATACCAGCCGTTCCTACAAAGGCGACGTCACCTATCGTACCGCCATCGCAAACTCGATCAACGTCTGCGCGGTAAAAGTAAGCGACGAAATCACTCAGGAATTAGGGTTTGAATATTGTGAAGATTTTGGAATCAGCACCTTGGTCAAGGATAAAGAGATCAATGGGGAGATCTACAGCGACGTAAACCAGACCCTGGCTCTCGGCGGTGTTACAGAAGGTGTCTATAACTATCAAATGTGCGCCGCTTACGCGACGATCGCCAACGGAGGCGTTTACAATTCTCCTACTATGTATACCAAGATCGTTGACCACGACGGCAATGTGCTTCTGGAAAACAATCAGGAAACCCGTACAGTGTTAAAAGACAGCACTGCCGCTCTTTTGACCAGCGCGATGGAAACCGTAGTTACAAGCGGAACCGGAACTTCCTGCCAGCTGGATAATATGCCCGTGGCTGGCAAGACAGGTACCACCACTTCCAATAAAGACCTTTGGTTCTGCGGCTATACTCCATACTATACCTGCGCGGTATGGGGCGGTTACGATGACAACAAAGAATGTAATTACGATACCAGCTTCCGTTTCCGGCTGTGGAGAGGAATCATGAGCCGGATCCACGAGAATCTGGAATATAAAGATTTTGAAATGCCAAGTTCTGTCGAGAAGAAAACTGTTTGTACTCTCACCGGCAAACTTGCGGTAGCTGGCCAGTGCCCCAGCACGACCGAGTATTTCGCGGCCGACACCGCTCCTACGGAAAGCTGTCCAGGTCATGGAAATGTAGTAGGTGAAGACGGCGAGAACGTGGAAGAACCTGACAGCAGCAGCGATACCGGTAATACCGATAACAGCGGCGACACCGGTAATACTGGCAATACCGGCAACACCGGAGACACCGGTAGTACCGGCGGCGACAGCGGCAATACCGGCGGCGACAACACCGGCGGCGGAGGCGGTGACGGCGGCAATACCGATCCCGGTACTGGCGATACCGGCTAACGCCAGCTAATCTAGTCTAAAATAACCCCAGGCTGAACGGCAAGGACTATGCTCCTTCCTTCAGACTGGGGTTTTGTAAATCATCTCTATCGTAAATCATCTCTATCAAGGGCGCAAAAATGCACGGTGTCAGACACCGTGCATTTTTCTTCTACGCCTCGTCAATCGCTTTTCCAATATCGTGCCGCATATACTTATTTTCAAACTTTATCCATTCCGCGGCGGCATACGCGTTGGCGCGGGCTTCTTTCAGATCTTTTCCTTTGGCTGTGATTCCCAGCACTCTTCCTCCGCTTGTAACGATCCTGCCTGCTTCATCAAACTTTGTGCCCGCATGGAAGCAGTAATATCCTTCATGCTTTTTGAATTCTTCCAATCCTTCAATGGGGAACCCCTTCTCATATTTCACCGGATACCCGTCACTTGCCAGGACTACGCAGACAGCCGCGTTGTCTTCAAACTGCAGATCTACCTGGTCTAATGTGCCGTCAATACAAGCCTCTGCCACTTCAATGATATCATTCTTCATCCTGGGCAGTACAACCTGGGCCTCCGGATCGCCGAATCTCGCGTTATATTCCAGTACTTTTGGACCATCTTCCGTCAGCATAAGCCCAAAGAAGATCACCCCTTTAAAGGGACGTCCCTCTGCTCTCATAGCATCAACCGTAGCCTGGTAAATGTATTTCTCACAGAACTCTTCTACTTCTTTTGTGTAGAAAGGACTTGGCGAGAAGGTTCCCATTCCTCCGGTATTCAGTCCCGTATCTCCGTCTCCTGCCCGTTTATGATCCTGGGCGGAAGCCATGGTCTTGATGGTTTTCCCGTCTACAAAGGAAAGTACGGAAACTTCCCGGCCGGTCATAAACTCTTCGATCACCATCTCATCCCCGGCAGAACCAAACTTCTTGTCCTGCATGATGGTTTTCACGCCCTCTTTCGCTTCCTCTAATGTATTGCAGATCAGTACGCCTTTGCCAAGAGCCAGGCCGTCCGCTTTCAAAACGATAGGGAATTTGGCCGTTTCCAGATAAGCAAGCGCTTTCTCTGGATCAGAAAATGTTTCGTAGGCCGCCGTAGGTATCTGGTATTTCTTCATAAGATCCTTGGAGAACGCTTTAGACCCCTCTAAAATTGCCGCGTTTTTTCTAGGGCCAAAGGTGCGGATCCCCGCCTCTTCCAGCTCGTCCACCAGGCCGCCTACCAGCGGGTCGTCCATTCCTACGAGCACCAGATCCACCGCCTTTTCTTTTGCAAATGCCGTAATCTTATCAAATTCCATAGGGCCGATCGGCGCGCATTCCGCATACTCCGCAATTCCCGCGTTTCCCGGAACACAGTAGATCTTATCTACTTTCTCGCTTTTTGCAACGCTGTACGCGATCGCGTGCTCTCTTCCGCCGCTGCCTACAATTAATACTTTCATCTGGGACCTCCTTCTTCTGTCCTTACTCTTTTATCCTTACTCTTCCATCTTCCACCAATATTCTTCCTTCCGCGATCAGTCGGATCGCTTGGGGAAGGATCTGCCATTCCGCCTCTTCCATCACTCGCCTCTGCAGGCTCTTCGGGGTATCCTCCTGATGGACTTCCACTGGCTTTTGCAGAATGATCGGCCCCGTATCTGTTCCTTCGTCCACAAAATGAACGGTAGCGCCTGTTACCTTCACTCCCCGCTCAAGAACCGCCTCATGCACTTTCAGTCCATAATAACCGGTTCCGCAGAAAGAAGGGATCAAAGATGGATGGATGTTCACGATCCGGTTCCGGTATCTTTCGATCATCGCCGGGGGGATCACCACCAGAAACCCGGCCAGCACGATCAGATCCGGCCGGAGCGCATCCACTTCCGCCAGGAAACCTTCATTAAAAGCCGCCCGGTCGGCAAAACTCTTCGGTGATACGCACTTCCCCTGGATTCCATGCGCTTTTGCCCGCTCCAAAGCATAAGCTCCGGGATTATTGCTGATCACACCCACGATCTTTGTATCCGGGATTTCTCCAGACTCTATCTTATCAATGACTGCCTGCAGATTGGTTCCGCCTCCAGACACTAAGACCACAACTCTTAACATAATACTACTCCCTTTTCTCCGGTCTCGATACGGCCAACCACATATGGATCCTCACCTGCTCTGCGAATCGCGTCCATTGCGGCTTCCACGTCTTCCGGCCCAACCGCGATGATCATTCCAAGCCCCATATTGTAGGTATTATACATAGCATGCTCTTCAACGTTTCCTTTTTCCGCCAGCATTTTGAAAATCGGCGGGATTGGATAGCTTTCCTTTTCAATGACTGCGCGGACTCCATCCTTCAACATTCTGGGTACGTTTTCATAGAAACCGCCGCCTGTGATATGGCTGCATGCATGGATGCGCACGCCCGCTTCTTTCACGCTCTTCAGAGCTTTTACATAAATTCTGGTCGGGGCAAGAAGAGCCTCGCCCAAAGTTGTTCCCAGTTCATCATAATAAGTGTCCAGAGACTCTCTTGTCATATCGAATACCTTACGCACCAGAGAAAATCCATTGCTGTGAACACCTGTAGCCGCCATACCGATCAGAACGTCACCGGCTTCCAGCTCTTCCCCTGTAAGAAGATCTTTTTTATCGATCACGCCTACTGCGAATCCCGCAAGGTCGTACTCATCCTCCTGCATAAGTCCCGGATGCTCGGCTGTTTCTCCGCCGATCAGAGCTGCTTCTGACTGCAGGCATCCTTCTGCCACACCTTTTA
>OGYF01000497.1_pt1 | contig 40469 bp, 36 predicted proteins | sample 1576451 | NCBI WGS metagenome assembly OGYF01 (sample SAMEA3541505, study PRJEB24748) | human gut metagenome | biome: human gut; feature: human-associated habitat; material: faeces | place: China | collected 2012
AATGAGCTGAACTCGCGCCTCAACGGCAAAGTTTTTTATCGCGGTTTTGTTCATCCATTCTTCCTCTTTTCGGCAGACGATAAATCAGATAATATGCAAAACGTCGTTGCCCTCAAGCATTTCAGTCAATTTATCTTTTATATCAGCAACGTATTTGTCAATATCAGCCTCATTTTTCAGCTTAATGCTGTAGCAAAGGCTGCTCCTTGAAACAGTCGCAATTTTTTCCGCAGGATCGCTCGGCACCATAAGCGCCTTGACATACTGCTGGCGAATCCCGGAAATCTGAATCTTCATGGCGTCCAGCTGCGTCAGCGTTGCCGCCTCGGAGGCCGCCTTTCGCTTTGCGACAAGGGCTTCGTCGGCCTTCGCCGCAATCTCTTTTTGATCGAGCCCTGCCGTCTGGTGTATCTCTCCCATTGCGGCCTGAATTTCGGAATATACATCCTGCTTTTTCAGGTCAAGGAGCTGACTGTAGACCGTCTTAACCGTTTGAATCAGAGTCGGCAGCTCGGCAATATTTCTATACGGTTTCTGCATGGCAAGAATGCTTCTGATTCTCGCCAGCGCGCCTGTCGCCTCCCCTTCGGCCTGCAGATACTCCGTCTCGGTAGCGAGCGCAGACAGCAGCGTCTCCGCGTCGTCATAGATGGTTTTTTGATTCTTGAAGAATGCAAGAACATATCCCATATCTTCGCTCAGGTCTAAGAAATCATCCTCCGAGGAAATCATTTTGTTCAGAAGCGCCGTATTATCTTTCTTCTGAGAGAGCAAATCGTTGCAGAGCTTAATGCCGTTCTCTACAACAGCCTTATCCGGATATGATCCGACCGCATAAGCTGTATCCAAAAGGCTCTGCAGCCTGTCTCTCTCCGCCGTGAAGCTGTCAAGGACATAGGAAATCAGACGGTCTTCGTCGGAAGGCACATCCATGGTATTGAAATAGTCTTTTAAGAATTCGCGGGACTTTTTCATCAATTCGTCGGAGATGGCAATCCTGCGGGTGACATTCGTCCTGTCTATTTCCGTCTTTCTTCTCAGATAATCGGGAATATGCCTGTCCGTAGACTGGATCATGTTGCCGCTGTAGCTGATAGAGACCCTCTGAATGGAAATCAGAGAGCAGACGGCTGCGGCAATATCAATCTCTCGCCAGCCATACGGAATGGCGGAGAATCGGCGCTGGATATCGCCCATGGAGGTAGGAAGCATTCTCATTTCCTGCATTCTCAAGAACTGCTCGATCTCCTCCACCGCTTCGGGATTATAGACATCCACGCCTCCGCCAACGGTCATCTGCATATTTTGATTTGAAAGTATCTGCAGAAGCTCGCTGTCGTTATAAAAGTTATGCCTGATATATCCGAGCTTGGTATAAACGCTCTCCACCAGAGCGGAAAGAGCCGCTTCGATCTTATCCTTCACTGAGGAGGCTCTGATAGAGACAACCTCACCGGCAACATATGTTTTTGCTTCAATAATAGCCGATGCAATATGCTCCGTAGCCGCCTTTTCATAAGCAGACGCCTGATGCTGTTTGTTTCGAATAATATACTGAATTGCTTCGGGCAGCTCCGCAACATTGCGGTTCTTTACATATTTGCGAATCTTTGCAGCATTCTCCAGATCGTCAAAGTACGGATAATTATCAGAAAGAACAAGAATTGCTTCATTGTCCATGCCGGAACGCATCAGCAGCGCCTGTTCACCGGCAGTATACAAATCAGCTGCGACGGTCAGAATGCGCAAACGAATTGAACCGGTCAGCTGACCGATTGTAGTTTCATCGATAATCTGATCATACGGGAAGTCATACTTGCCGTATTTGAATTTTTTGCTGATATACAGGTCTCCAAAGACACTATGAGAGATGGACTGTATAATTGCCGCGCTGTCGACAGGCGTATTACGGATATCTCTTTCAATATCCTGTTCGTCATCGGTCAGGAATGTATAAGTGTCGCCGTTTCTTGCAACATAGTTTTGCGACACGAGACGATCCAACGACTCCTGAATCGACTTGCGCATATTTATTTTATCTGCGCGAATATCATCTACCATAAGTGTCGTGATATTATCTACATTTGACTTGATATCATCAACATAGCGGATGAGATACAGAAGCTTCAAGACGCTGACGTCATAATCTTCTATGCCGTCATGGCTGTCCGCCGCCGACTGGCAGCGGTCAATGACGCGACGGATTGCGCTCTCAAGGAAGGTATGTACAGTGTTATAAAAAAGATAGAACGGGACGAGCGCATTTTCATCCTTTTTCTGGATAGCCTGTGCCGCCTCCTGGAATCCGGAAAGCATGGATCGTTCACCGCCCGAAAGGTGTTTTCCGGAGTTGCCGTGCTTACGGATCTGGGCGAGCACATTCTGCATAAGGCGGAACTGATACGGCACGAACGGATAGGTCTCAACGAAATCATATTCGCCCGTGTATCCCTTCAAATCCAGAACAGCATTATTGAAAGTAAACAGATTTTTCAGCACCGCGCTGTTTTCGCTATAGCTCAGAGCGAGCATTTTAGCCGCAGCATCCGTTTTTGCAAGAATACGCTTTTTAATTACCTCGTCAACGGAGGATGACGACAAGCTGAGCCTCGTGTTAAAGCGTCCCTGGATCTTTGAAAAATCATCGCCGCTGATCTTGGTAATGGAGTCAATAGCCTCCTGGCTTGTAACCATAACCCAAACGCGGCCTCCGCATTTTGAGCCTATCTCTTCAACGATAGTCTGCAAATTGAGCATAAGGCTTCCGTCAGAGCCGATATACTGACCGACCTCGTCTATCATAAACAAAAGGCGGAAATCCTTGCCCCTGGAATCGATATATTCTTTTATCTCCTTCACAAGCTGCTCGATGCTAATATCTGCAGTCTCGGTTCCGTTGAACCAATTTCGGGCAGCTGTTTCGCTCATGTCGAGAGTTTCGATAAGAGTCTCAACTACATCATCCTCGAAGAACGAAAATGCGTCGCGGGACTCTTCCCAGCTGTCGCCGTGAATTTCTTCAAATTTCGCCTTGAATTCATTCATTTTGCCGGATTTTTCGATATACTGCTCCAGCTTGGCAACTTTAAGGTCGTCTCCGTAAAATTCGCGATATTCATAAAACACCTTCGCGAACACACGAAGGATCGCTGTATTGTCCTTGTTGATAGGGCTCTTGGAGTCAATATTAAACAGAATAGCTTCCGTCGGAACACTTGCGCAGTGCTCCAACTGAGCATACATCATAGGATCGTCAAACTTGTCTGCAAAGTAAGTCACCGCTTTCTTGCCGGCAATTGTCTTGTTTTCAAGAACATAGGAGAGCATCTTCAGAAAGTGCGATTTACCGCTTCCAAAGAAGCCTGAGATCCAGACGCCGATTTTATCGGTAGGATAGCTCAGCGACTTGTCATAATTATTCAAAAAGGTGTTGAAATGCTTGCGAAGCTCGCGGGTGACAATATACTCCTCGAGCTCCTGTTCAATGATCTTTTCATCGTTCTGCGCAACTTTAATAACGCCATTAATGTCGCGGTCAATGTCGTGTTCGTAAATATCTTTTAACTGCATTTCCGTTTCTCCTTTATTACAGCAGGTTGAAAGCCCTGTAGTAGTGGCCGTCCAAAAACTTTCCGAACAGGCCGAGATCCTGTCCGTTGAATGTTCCGGGATACAGCATCAAAACCGGTATATCCGAAAAAATATGCTGGATATTATCAAGAACCTTATGTGATCTCATAAAGGGATACACCTTACCGACGCCGGAAATTAAGAGCACATCTCCTTTTACATGAGGCTCATATTTCATCTTTTCCACAAAAGCCTCCGGAGTTGCAACTTTTTGAAGCTGTTCGGAGAGATACTCTTTGCCTTTTTTCTCTTCCATGTTAGGAATGCTTTTTAAAATACGCTTTTCCTCGCATATTTCAAGAAAGATTTTGTATAGATCGCGTTCGATCAATCTATACGGAACATCTTCTTTTTCTTTCAGACCGTCGAAGTATGCTCTTACCGTCAGCTCATCCTTCGGATCATAGCAGAAAACATGAATGCCGACCTCATTTGACAGGCCTTTGTTTGTGAGGAAAGCTTCTTCCGAAAGCCTCGCCGAAACTCTGTTCAGATTGCTAAAAACATCACCCATGCTCGTACTCCTCATCTAAAACAATTAAATGCCGCCAAGGCCGCATTGTCGTTATTGGCTCTTATTTCATCTTCAAGCTCGGGCGAAATAGAAACCGGATTCAGTCTGGTTGACTTCGTCGAGTCCAGATAATCGCACTCAACCAATGTTTTGGTCAGCACCTGCTTGATTTTATTGACCGTTCCGTCACTCCATGCAGCGACCGAATCGTTTTGCTCCTGCAGCCTGAAAAAGAAAATGTTCAAATCTTTTCTCGAGAATTCGAAATCCTGAGTTCTGAATTTTTCGGCAATAACCGTAGTCATGAAGTCCCAGACGACACGATTGTATTTCATCATGGCATATAAATTAATCTGCTTTGCCACATCAACAGAAGAATGTGCCAAGCAGTACACAAGGGTATCAGACTCCAGCGCTTCTATTCTTTTAAAGCACGTTCCGGCTATCGATGAAATCATCCTTTCTGTCGGAAACTGAAAGAGATTTTCCTCTCTGATCTTTTCCAAAATTTCATCGTGACTTAAGCCCTGCACCAACAATGAAGCAACAACTCTTATTTCAAAGAACAAGAATTGCTCACGGGTTAAGCCGCCGTTATACTCGCTGACCACAAAAATCACACTCCAGCTTTGGGGTTGAAAATATTTATAACTTCACAGAATATATCCTATCATAAATCGGTCGAAATTACAATCAAACCAAAACAATTTTTGACAATATTGTAGTCACAGTGTCGGCTTTAGTAATCACCTGAAGAATCGCCCCAACAGCTTGTGCGTTCAGCACAAGCCGGGGGGCGCTAATGAGCTTATAAATCAACTTATATGGGCTTGCAAGCTATAGCTTGCTCTTTGTCATTTTTTAAGAGCAGCCATGTTTGATTAATTCAGTTATATTTCTTATATCCACTTTTCAGTCAACAGATCAGAAGCGGGTTCCTATTACTTTGAAGCCCTCATCGGTCCAGACCCACGTTGCTGCCGCAAAATGGTCTTTGGCTTCCCATGGACCCTTTGTTTCTGCGCTGACCTCATCTTTTATCGGCAGAAGAACCTCGTTCACTTTGTCCAGGAAATCCTGAACCTCTCTCATGCGCGAACAATACCATTGAATACCGGAACAGAGAAGATCAAACTCGCCGTCTGCCCAGACTTCTTCGCAGTATTTGACTTCATCCTCAGGGATGCTGCTCCTTACAATATCCTGCAATTTCATCAGAATATCATGGTGTTTTTCAAAATCAAATTCAGCGTACAAACCAAGATCACTCGACCACCAGCCTTCGTCGAAGTCTGCGTCCAGAAGATCGTCCGAATATGTGCAGGTCGACATAACATCTATATTTTTATAATCAGATATTTTTTCGTATCTGAAGCTGTCGCTGCCGGGCAGGTAAGCCGAAAGTTTATATTCAAACGGGATTCGACGCCTGTATTGCTGCAGAGTCCATAACATTCCGGGGCCCCAAAAAACGGCATCTTTGAGAAGCGCGTTCAGCCTGTTGTCGCTGCACTTATCAAATTCACCGTCGAAATCTTCAACGAATGAACCGAATGCGGTAAGATCAATAATAAATCCGTTCGCCTCGGGGAGCTTCTCAGCAACCGCGTCGATAAACGCATCCTTGTCGTCGGAGGAATATGTTGTGCCGTCTATAACAACTTTTGCTTTAAAAATAGTGGAGTCAGGTGTTCCGGACTCTTTTTTTGCAGGCGCAAAATCGAAATACGAAGCATGCTGAGAAGATACGATTGAAGATACTCAATAAGAGCCTCCTGTTTGGGTTTATAATCGAACTTAAGATACTCATGCATCTCCACTTCAGCATCAAGTATATCGCTGCTGCCTTCGTTGATAATATATTGATCACGCGCCGACCAGGCATCAATTTCTTTGGAGTATTCCAAAAACATCTCGCGGGCTTTTTCATCAGCATTCTCTTCATCAGCAAATTCAGTTACGGGGAAAGCACCGATCTGGCCATCAAACAGAGGATAATCATCAATCAGTCCAAGCATGCATGCGGTTTCGCCGGCAACATACTGCAGATCGCGAAGAACGGTCACAGCATTTTCGGCTGTCGTCTCGCCATCGCCGCCTTCTGCGACAGAGCGGAGCGCATCTATGAGATATCTGTTATCAACAAAATCCGCCACAGTGTCATCAGAGAGAACGTCGGCGAAATCTACACCTTCCGTCTCCTGATTGTGCGAAGCCATATAAATAAATCTCGCAATCAGCTCCGCGCTTTTGCTCGCCGCAAGCATACTCTGAGCCGGCATAGCAGCAGCAAGCTCTTCTGCCTTTTTGCAGTCTTCATAAACATGTCCCAGTCCACAAAGATCCTTCAAAAAATCAAAATTCATTTTTTATTCTCCTTAATAAATTATTTGCATTATATTATTAAATTTAAATTATGTTGATTTCTCAGTGGCGTGTGACGGCCACCGTAATGATTTCTTCCGTTAATCAATCACAATAATATATTTTTTCAAATGGTCAAACCTGCTGTCGAGTATTGCGTTTTTGTGGATATAGATCTTCAGGCGGCGGGCACCTCGCAGGAAATTGCATTCATAACCATAATAAATATGTCCGGGACATTCAAATACAATTTTTTCCAGGCTGTTACAATCCCTGAGCAACCACTTCTCAACACGGTTAAACTCGGGAGGAAATACAACTTCCTTCAGTTTGGTACATCCGCGGAACGCCTCACGACCTATCGTTTTTACATTCTTTCCGAGGTGAATTGTTTCCAAATTGCGGCACCCTTCAAAGGCATGGTTTCCAATTTTTTCTACCGTATCCGGCACAAAAATCTTTTTAATATTTTCGCCATTTTCGCCCTGTACGTGATTGACTTCAACCACCTTGAGTCCTTTAACCTCTTCCGGAACAATAACTTCTTCCGCGCAGCCGTGATACCTCATCAATCTGCAATAATTAGAATAATATTGAATATCCCATACAATTTCAGCGGTCGCGTTCGGATCTTTGCGGAGCTCGGCAAGTTCCGCTTCCTTCTTCGCCTTGCGTTCCGCAGCCTTAAGCTGTCTTTCCTCCTCTTTTATGACAGCTTCCTGTCTGTCAAGGTAGCTATCCATGCCAACGCCAAACTCTTTTTTCAAATATTCCGTAAGTATTGCGGTGACTTCGGTTTTATTTTTTTTGTTTGCTTCTTCAATCAGAGCATCTATGCGCTCCTTTTTAATGAGCTTGTTGTCGACAAAGAAGCGAAGTAAGGTGACATTACCCAATAAATCCGGCTCAAACTTTTTATACATTCTTTTAAAATAAGAAATATATTCCTTAAAAATTTCTTCCGGATATTTGTCATACGCCTCAACGAAACCGGCTAAATAATTCTTTTTATAATTAGTCGGCACCTCATTTATTTCAACACCGTATGAAATAATACGCGGGCTCATATATTTAAAATCCATAACATCCCGGCACTCTTCAGAAAGTTCAATTCTTTCCATATTGCCGCAGAAAGAAAATATATCGTTAGATGCATTAATGCATGATCCCATGGGCTTTTTCAAACGAATTACTGCTGATTTCAATTTCGAACATTTCGCAAAAGCTTTGTCTGATATTTTCAACACACTTACATCTGAAGACAAATTAACATCCGTAATTCCCGACTCCAAAAAGGCTTCTTTTTCTATCTCCTTCAAGCTCTTATTGGACGCTACGCTCTTCAGCTTTTTGCATTGTAGAACGCTCTTACACAAATTTTTTCAACGCTGTCCGGAATTGTGTATGCGTCTTCCGATTTATCCTTGGGATATCGTATCAGCTCAGTTTTTTCCTTATTAAACAAGACGCCGTTTTCATCGGAATAATACTCGTTGTCGCTCGCAACATTAATGCTTGTAAGACTGTCGCAATTTTCGAAAGCCTCGTCTCCAATGCTTGTTACGCTGTCCGGGATTACAACATCCTTTTTATGCCTTCTATACTTAGTCAATATGCCGTTTTCAATAATAAAATCTGATAAGACGCTTGTTGAAGGTTCAGTACTCTTGACAGACGTTGGTTTCGAAGAAGCAGAGGCCTTTTGAGACGCAGGTTTTCCTTTGAGAGCTCTTTTAAGATCTTCTAGTAAAATAACCTTGATTTTCTTGCCCTTCATCTGCTGTTCAATAGCGTCATCTATTTTTGTGCAACCCGCACCACTGGGATTAACGACTAAATAATCCGTCAAGCCGGATACACTTGTACGGTACTGACCGCCTTTTTTAATAACCTTTTTTACTATCGGATTATCTTTTGAGGAATCCAAAAGCCCCGTGAATACAAAAAGTTTCCCGTTAAAATCAATAGTCGGAGCTTCTTCCACATATTCTCCATACTGTTGTAGCCACTGATCTGCAAATTGATCTGTCATTAGATTTTTCCTGTCTTTCATAATGTAAAGTTAAAATTCTGCTTAATGTAATTTTCCTTCTGCCGATATGTCTTAAAAGTTTGTCTTATGAACAGCCTCATTTTTCTGAGTGATGTGCATCATATTATTGTCTTAAAGTTATACCGGTTTTCTCGGCACTTGCATTGATGAATGACGCCGCAGTTTCTTCCGTTAGTCCATCACAACAGCATATGCTCTCTGCTTCGCAGCTTCAATCAGCTGATTATGCGCACAGAACGCAAATTTTTTGTTCATAACGCCGTTCTCCTGTTATTTTATGCCTCGGCTTCGCTTAACTTGAAACCGTCATCCGAATTTTAAAAAGCCATCAAAAAAACTTAGCGCAAAAACAAAAGCCGACATTTTCTTCCTTTATTTTCCGCTGCAAGACTAATTTATCACAAAAAAATGCATTTGTATATAGGGAATTTTTTTGTGTCCAAAAAACCGGACTCCAACAAAAGAATTCAAACTATTTTTTTGCCCGAGCCGGCGCAAATTGCATATATAATATAAAACCGCACCCCGTTTATCAGGCAATGCAGCTTGACAAACGGGGTGCGATTCACATTTACGGGGGATTACAGAAAAAAAATCAGGTCAGACTGATTTTGTCTATTCGTTCGAGCTCGTCGCTCGTAAAAGATGTGTTTTCGATTGCTTTTATATTATCGAGGATTTGCGACGGCTTTGACGCGCCTATCAGAACGGAATTGACAATGCCGTCTTTCAGCACCCATGCCAGAGCCATTTCTGCGAGGGTCTGATTCCTCTCCTTTGCAATTTCCGAAAGCGCACGGACTTTTTCGAGTTTCTCTTCGGTTATCGCGTTGACGGAGAGAAATCTGCCGTCGGTCATAACCCTGCTGTCGCTCGGGATGCCGTTTAGGTATCTGTCGGTCAGCAGACCCTGCGCGAGCGGACTGAAGGCGATAATGCCCTTGTTCAGCCTTGCGGCGGTGCTTTTCAGACCGTTGTTCTCGATTGTTCTGTCAAATATCGAATACCTGTTTTGATTTATCACAAACGGGCATTTGAGGTCTTCAAGAATGCTGCACGCCTTTTCGAGATTTTCGCCGTCATAATTGGACACTCCGGCATAGAGAGCCTTTCCGCTGCGAACCGCCTGCGCGAGCGCACCCATCGTCTCTTCGAGCGGAGTCTCGGGATCGAGGCAGTGATGATAAAAAATATCAACATATTCAAGCCCCATGCGTTTGAGACTCTGATCAAGGCTCGCGAGAAGATATTTGCGGCTTCCGTTTCTGCAGCCGTAGGGTCCCGGCCACATCTCATAGCCCGCCTTCGTGCTGATTATCATTTCATCGCGGTATGCCCTCATCTCGTTGGCAAAAATTTTGCCAAAATTCTCTTCCGCGCTGCCTGGCGCCGGACCGTAATTATTTGCCAGGTCGAAATGCGTGATGCCGTTGTCGAATGCGGTGAAGCAGAGCTCTTTCATGTTTGAATACTGCGCGTTATCGCCGAAGTTATGCCAAAATCCGAGCGACACCGCCGGCAGCTTCAGACCGCTTTTTCCAAGGCGGTTATATTGCATCTTGTCGTATCTTTTTTCGTTTGCAACATACATATTGATTCTCCTATATATCCGTGTCACTCCGCCTTATCCCAGCCGGAATAGAGAGTTATGCTTTCGTTGACTGTATCCTTGCTGATGTCAAATGCTTTTGTGCAGTCCCTGTCGCTGTACCAACCGGTGAACACATAGCCCTCTTTGACGGGGTCGTTTTCAACATTGACAAGCTGACCGTACATAACCTTCTGATTCTCTATCTGAGAGCCGCCGTTCGTATCGAAGGTGACCGTAAACCCTGCATGGCTTATTGCAAAAACAACACAGGCAATAAGAACAACGATGCCTATTACTATGAGCTTATCGACGGTTTTTACGGACATCTTGACGTTCCTGTAAAGCCCTCCCGGCTTTCTCTCTGTCGTAAGACCCATTGTGTTTTTTTCGTTATCCATGGTTTCACAGCCTTTCGGTTTCAGCATTTATTATCTGCGCGCGAGATATTTACGCATATCGATAGCGCAGGCAATAAGGATTATCATACCCTTGATGATATAAAGCATATTTGCGGACACGGAGAGGAAGTTGAGTCCTGCAAAAATTATCTGCAAAAGCAGAACGCCGACAACTATTCCGCTTATCTTTCCTGTGCCGCCGACGAACGACACGCCGCCTATAACGCAGGCCGCGATGGCGTCGCATTCATAGTTGAGTCCCGTGTTTGCGGAGCAGGAAGCAATTCGCGCACCCTCGATGAATCCCGTTATGCCGTACATAACGCCTGCAAGAATAAACACAATGAGAATAGTCACAAAGACATTTACGCCCGAGACTCTTGCCGCCTCTTCGTTTGAGCCGACTGCAAACATATTTTTGCCGAACTTCGTCTTATTCCAGACGACCCACATGACAGCGGTCAGAATAATTGAATAGAGAACATATTTCGGGATCGCAACGCCGTCAACCGAGAACAGCGTGCCGGTGATAAACTTAGTGTAAGACGGATCGAGACCGGAGAGCGTCTGTCCGTTGTTTCCGCCTATCATAAGATACATAAGAACCGTACCGAAAACGATAAGCTGGGTCGAAAGAGTGACTATAAACGGATGAAGCTTGAACTTGGCAACGAAAAATCCGTTCACAAGACCGACTGCGGCGCCTATGGCTATAACCGCGAGGAGCACGACGATCAGCGGCATCGTGTCAAGGCCCTTGAACATCTTGTTCGCATAATCGCTCATCTGGAGCAGAGAAGCGGCGACGCAAGCCGTGAGTCCGACGCAGCGGCCGGCGGAAATATCGGTACCGGTCAGCACTATGCATCCCGCAATGCCCAAAGCGATCGGCAGTTTTGCCGCCGTGAGCGAGATTATGTTCACTATTGATGAAATGCTCAGGAACGCCGGCACCTTGATCGCAATAAAAATCACGGAAATCGCGATTATTATATACATCGCGTTGTTGAACAGCAGATCCGTCACAAGTCTTTTTCTATCGCCGCGGTCTGCCGCTTTGAATTTTTGGAGCCAGACCGAAACGCGCGAGCGCTTTACTTTTTTTGCACTTGTATCAGCCATGATGATTCCTCCTTAGACATATTTCGCCGCAAGGGTCATTATTTCTTCCTGGTTCGTCGTTCCTGCGTCCACTTCGCCCGCGAGCCTGCCGCCCGACATGACGAGTATCTTGTCACAGACGCCCAAGAGCTCCGGCATTTCGGAGGAGACCATGATAACGGTTTTTCCCTTTTTGGCGAGATCGAGAATAAGCTGATATATCTCATATTTCGCGCCGACATCAATACCTCTCGTGGGCTCGTCGAGCAGGAGCACCGTGGGGTCGGTCAGAAGCCACCTTGCAAAAATGACCTTCTGCTGATTGCCGCCCGAAAGAGAGCTTATCTTCGTCTCCTGGCTGGGAGTCTTTATTTTCAGGGAGTTTATGTACTTGTCGGTAGTTACCTTCATTTTCTTCTTGCTGACGAACGGACCCGTCATATACTTCTTCAGGCTTGCAACAGTCGCATTCTCTCTGATGTTGAGAATGCCGAAGATTCCCGTCGCGCGCCGTTCTTCGGTCAGAAGCGCAAATCCGTTTTTGATCGACTCGTGAGGAGTTTTGTTTTTTACCTCCTTGCCGTCAAGAAAAATCTTTCCGGAGCGGCGCGTCGTTATACCGAAGATCTGCTCAAGAAGCTCTGTTCTGCCCGATCCGTCAAGTCCGGCGACACCGAGTATCTCTCCCCTGTTTGCCTCGAAGGACACATCTCTGAGATTTGTATATTCGCTGCCGAGGTTTTCGACTTTCAGCAGCACATCGCCGATCTCGTTATCCTTTTTCGGATAGCGGTTCGTCAGCTCGCGTCCGACCATGAGTCTGATTATCTCGTTCATGGTAAGCTCGCTCGCGGGCTTCGTCGCGACCCATCTGCCGTCGCACATTATTGTGACCTCGTCGCTGATACGGAGTATCTCTTCCATTTTGTGCGAGATATAGATAATCGCGCATCCGCGGTCGCGTAGCATATTGATTATGCGGAACAGATGCTCCGCCTCTTCCTCGGTAAGCGATGATGTGGGTTCGTCAAAGACGATTATTTTTGAATTATAAGAAACCGCTTTCGCGATCTCAACCATCTGTCTCTGCGAAACCGGCATAGTGCTCATTATTGTTTTGGGGTCAACATTTATTTCAAGCTCTTTGAATATTCTCGTCGTTTCGTCATACATTTTCTTTTCACTTGTAAACGGAAGAAATTTTGAAACAGTCGGGAATCTTCCGAGCCACATATTGTCCATGACATTGCGTTTGAGAGCCTGGTTGAGCTCCTGGTGAACCATCGCGACTCCGTTTTCAAGGGCTTCCTTGGAGTTTTTGTAATTCACCTCTTGACCGTCGACATATATATGTCCGCCGTCCTTGCTGTAAACGCCGAAGAGGCATTTCATAAGAGTTGACTTGCCCGCGCCGTTTTCGCCCATAAGCGCGTGCACCGTCCCCCTTCTGACCGTCAGCTGCGCATGGTCGAGCGCCTTGACGCCGGGGAACGACTTTTCTATATCCACCATTTTGAGCAATATATCTTTATCGGAGTCCGGCTTATTTATATTGGTCTGCATATGTTTCACTCCTGTCTGCATCTGAGTTTTACGGTTGGGGCATGGCGCCCCAACCGCAAATTGAAACCGTTTGATTATTCGCTCTCAGAAGTGTAAGCAGAATAGGGTATATTGACTCTCCAAGTGCCGACCGTGTTTGCGGAATCGATGCCTTCGAGCGCATTTGTGCCGTTGAGCAGATTCTTCATGACGGTGGTTATAGCGGTTGCCATACCCTCGGCATCCTGCTTTATCGTGCCTATCATCGAGCCGGACTTGATAGCCGACTTCGCAGCATCTGTTGCGTCAACGCCGAACACGGGGATAACAGTCTTGCCGTCCTTGTTGTAGCCCGCGGTCTGAAGAGCGGATATTGCGCCGAGCGCCATCTCGTCGTTGTTCGCGATAACGAGCTCGATCATATTCTTGTTGGACTCGGTGTACTGTGCGAGAGCCGTGCTCATATAGTTTGTTGCGGCGGCAGACGACCACAGTCCATCCTGGTCAACGAGGTACTTGTTCTTGTTTGCAGAATCGTAGAACTTGAGCTCGGGCTTTCCGGCAGCCTTGAGAATCGCGTTTGCGTCCTCAACGCCGTACTTTGTACGCGCAATGGCTTCCATGTTGCCCTCCTGACCCTTGAACATAACGTAGCTGATGACGCCGTCGTTGTTGAGGTCGAGCTTGCCGTAGTTCTTCAGGACATATTCGCCTATCATTTTGCCCTGCATATGGCCTGCCTGCTCATAGTCCGTGCCGACGAATACGCACTTGTCATAGCTCTCGATAACGGACTGCTCAACGGAGCGGTTGAAGAATATGACAGGAACGTTCTTCGCTTTTGCGAGATTGATGATATTCTGCGCCGCGTCGTTTGAACCGGTGTCAACGACATTGACGATAAGCAGCGAAGAGCCCTTTGCAAGAGCGGTCTGAACCTGCTCGGTCTGCGTGGTCTGGTTGCCGTTGGCGTCATAATCATTGTAGGTATATCCGCTGTCGCTCAGGATCTTGTCCATCGACGAGCGAACGGTGGAAATATACGCGTCGCTGAAGGTATAATAAAATACGGAAATCTCACCTTTTGTTGAGCCCTTGTCTCCGGAGCCGCCGCCGGACGAGCAGGCGGCAAAGCTGGCTACCATGAGCACTGCCAATAATAATGCTAACAACTTTTTCATAAGATTACCTCCTTAAAAGAATTTCTTCGTTATCAGCATCTTAATTATAGCTTCGGGTTTCAAAAAACAGAATGAGATTTTCTATCTAAAATGTATAAAATTTTACGATGTTGTCGAATCAATATATATACTTTGCCGCTTTAGCGAGAAGAAACCGCCCGGATGCTTATTTCTTACATCCGGGCGGTTTTGTTAATCATATTTATCGAAACCGAAAAGGATCTTCTGAACATCAGCCGAGAACATATTGCTTCGGTCAACGACATAGACATCTGTTTTTATCACGCTCTCGGTCTTCTTGCCCGAGAGTATGTTCGCCGCGTTCATAACGGCGAGATAACCCATGGAAAACGGGTTCTGTACAATGAGCGTATCGAGTTCCCCCGTTTCGAGCATACCGACACATTCCGTGTTGTTGTCGAAGCCTATCGCGCAGACGCGGTCTTTTAGCCCGAGCTCCTTTATCGCCATTCCAACGCCAAGGGTCGACCATTCGTTGAAGCCGACGAGAAGATTGATCTGCGGATTCTCTTCAAGAAGCTTTCTTGCGCCCGCGGTCGCGCTCTGGGCGTTGGACGAAACGCTGACCATTGCGACTATCCTGGCGTTTTTAACGTTTTTAATTTCGTCCTGAAAGCCCTGCAATCTCTTGCTGCCGTTTTCGGTGTTCTCGCCGTAGTTTACTATTCCGATATTGATGCTCTCCTGCTCTCCACAGAGTTTCTGCGCGACCTGAGCGGTTTTCAGTCCTGCTGAGTAATTGTCGGTTGCGATAAACAGCTCTTTGTCCGCCGCATCAACATCGCTGTCCACGGTTATTATTTTTATGCCCTTCTCCGCCGCCTTGCGAACAGCCGGGGCGTTTTTTTCATAGTCAATTGCGGACAGGATAATGGCGCCGACATTTCGCGAAACGGCATTTTCTATCATTTTGTTCTGGGTTTCGTAGTCCTCCTCGTTATCCGGTCCCTCGAAAGTGATATCGATATTGAACTCGGTCGCGGCGGAGAGCGCGCCCTTTTTCACATCGTTCCAAAAATCCGATTCGCTCCCCTTTATTATTATGGCGACGCTCGGAGTGTCGGAATCGAAGCCCTGACCGTCCTTGCATCCGGATAAGCCGCAGAGCAAAAGAACGGCAATCATAATCAGCGCTGCACTTCTCTTAATATTCATTTTCCCGTCCTTTCTCGATCTTCGGAATCCTTATAGTGACGGTTGTGCCTACATCGAGCTCGCTGTCAATAGAGATTCCGTATTCATCGCCGAAATAAATTTTTAGCCTGTCGTTGACATTTTTAACGCCGATGCCCTTTGAATCGCTCCTGTCTTTTTTCAGGATAGTCTCGCACTGCTCTTTAGTCATTCCGAGTCCGTTATCGGAAACGGTTATAACAATATCCTTTCCGTCGCCGTGAACGCAGATGCGTATCTCGCCCTCGTCCACCATTCTGTCGAGCCCGTGATAGATGGCGTTCTCAATAAAGGGCTGAATAGTTATCTTGTTGCACATATATTCGAGCAGACTCTCATCCACATCAAAAGAATAAGTGAACTGGTTTTTGTATCTGTAGCTCTGGATTATCAAGTAGCTCTCGGCGTGGCGCAGCTCGTCGCGGATAGTGATAAACTCGTTTCCGTGGCTGATGCTTATTCTGAACAGCTTCGCGAGGGCGCCGACCATCTCAACCGCTTCTTTGCTGTTATCCTGCTCGCACATCCATTGAATGGAGTCGAGCGTGTTATAAAGGAAGTGGGGATTTATCTGCGCCTGAAGAGCCTTGAGCTCGGTCTTTCTGAGAACTATCTCCTCATTATGCACCTTTTCCATGAGTGACTGTATCATATGCACCATGTGCTCAAACGACGCGGAGAGGGTGCTGAACTCAACTACATTCGCCTTGTCCGCTTTATATTTATATGTTTCCGCCTGCTTTTCAAAGCTCTGCATTGACGAGACGAGGCGTCTTACGGGTCTTGTGACCGTCCGCGAAAGCAGGAAATATACCGTGACGGAGATGATAAGACTGAACAACAGCGCAACAGCCATCCCGACCGCTATCTGCCTTTTGACGGACTGAGCCACTTCATCGGTAAAGCTGACTCCGACTATTTTCCAGTTGCATGAATTAAGAGACGAAACCGTGTAGATATTGTCTTCTCCCCTGTGAACGCCGTCCGTCATTTTTGAAACTTCGTCGGTATTCTCTTTTTTGATGCCGGAAAAAAGCATCTGCTGCTGCGGATGGTAGACTATCCCGCCCTTTGAATCAATAATATAGCAGTATCCCCTCTGGCCTATGCTTATCTTGTCAATATATTTCGCAATTGAAATAAACTCGAAATTGACGGCGACAAAGACCTGCTTTTGAAAAAGATCTGAATATTTTTTCTTTGCAATGGTCACGACCCACGGGTACTTATTCTCATAGAGCGTATCAACATGGGGCTGGGTTATCGCATAGCCGTCCTTGAGGCTCGAAAAAATCGATTTGTCAAAGGACAGATCGGTCGCATTTTTCTTTGCAATATCGCCGCTGTCGTTTTCGGTCAGAAGAATGTTGCCGTCGGTGTCATAAATCGTTACGCAATAGATATCGTCCTCAAGCCTCGCCGCAGTTGAAACAACTTTTTCAAGCGACTGCAGACTGTCGCAGCTGTCCGCCTCGTCGCAGAGGTTGTCCAGCTTGTTTTTGATGGACGAGATGTAATTTGAAACCGTGCCGTTCGCCTGCGACACCGACTGCTTTGACGAGACATACGCCGAATTGAACATCGTCCTTTCGTAGAATACACCGAAAAGGAGCGTAGCGCCTACAGTAGAAAACATCACGCCGAACACAACAATTGCAATTATGAGCGTTGACAGTTTTATTCCGGCGCGTTTAAATATCTTTCCCACCCAAACGCTCCTCTCTGTATTTGTTCGGCGAGACCCCGTAATATTTTTTGAAGCAATAGCTGAAATAGTGCTGATCGCTGTAACCGCACTTCTGCGATATTTCAAATATCTTCATCGAGGTGCACAAAAGCAGATCGCTCGCCGCTTTCATCCGCCTTTCGGTCACAAGGGCAACAAAATTCTTTGACTTTTTCTTTTTTATCAGCGCGCTCAGATAGTTCGGGCTGACGCCCAGCTTGTCGCTCGCGTCCGTCAGGGATAGATCTTCGTTCATATATTCCTCGTTGATTATCTGCAGCGCATGGTCGCAGAGAGCCTCGCTCTCATGCCTCTGCGAACGGGAGATAATATCCCTCGCGTCAAGGCAGAGCGAAATGAGCTCGTTTTTATACTGCTCGTTAAAGTCGAAGGACAGGCGGGACATGAACGAATTGTTGGAGGTAAACAGCTCCGCAGCGGCGTTGCCGTCCGGCAGAACGCTGACGCATCTGTGCGCGGTGGCAAGAATCTGAATGATAATATAATCAATGCCCTCGCGCGTCTTTCCGGAAAGTATCTCGTCAAGGAACGACTTTATCTCATCCTTGCTCCCTATCTTCAGAAGCTGTTCAAGCTTATAGACGGATTTTTCGGCATTTTCAAACTCGTATGTGCTCTTGCGCTCCTGGTCGTTGATATATCGGATGTTACCCGTACCGTCGGAAGTGTAACGCCGCGCCGTGATAGCCTGAGTGCAGGCGAGCGCCAAAAGAGACGGATCCTGAACGGTCTCGCTGATGCCGATAGTACAATTCTGATTCAACAGCTTTTTTGCGCTCTGCACAAGTTCAATAACGGGGAGTCTCAGTTTTGTTGACATCTCTTCAGGCTCGCTTGTTACAAGAGTAATTATTCTGCCGTTGACAAAGAAGCTTTCGCACAGAGCATATTTATTGAAAATACTGTTGACAAAATCGATATGCTGCTGAGAGGTGCAGGTCTTGCCCGTGTTTGCCTTGAATTTTGAAGCAATGACGCTGTAGCAGTCGCCGTCGCTTTTGATTATTCCGAGCTTTTTGGCATTCTCAGTTAAGTCGTCCGATGCATGGACATCCTCGCCCGTACCGAGTAGGAGCGGAAGCAGAAATTCCGCCTTTTCCAGCCGCAGAGAGATATCTTCGTTTGACCCGCCGCTTTTGAGCAGTTCAAACTCCCTGTCCATCTCGGCTCCGATTTTTTCAAACTCCTCGGTGAGTTCGGATGCGGAAACAGGTTTGAGAAGATACCTTATGACATTGTATTTGAACGCCTCCTGAGCGTATTCAAAGTCGTCGTACCCGCTTAGGATAACAAATTTCGTTGCCGGCCTTATTTCGCGAGTCCTTTTCGCAAGCTCGAGACCGGTCATAAGCGGCATTTTGATGTCGGTCAGAACAAGATCGGGTTCAAGCTTTTCGAGAAGATCGAGCGCCTCTATTCCGTTTTCGGCGCCGCCGACAACCTCAAAACCCGCTCTCTGCCAATCGACATTGCCGATAACCGCCTCTCTCTGGCGTATCTCATCGTCAACTACAAGCACACTGTACATAATCATGACCTCGCACAAAAATCATTTGTTTTATGTATACCGACTTTGCGGCGCATCCGACAGAAATACAAATCATAACCGTATTTTTCGGATGCCGCTTCTGATTTTATTATATAAAAACTTCCGATTATTATCAAGATTTAACTTTTTCGCGGTGTCAGATATAAAAAAAGCAAAATGATGTCGTGACCACTATTGCAATAGGAGATTCATTTTTTCGTTCCGCAGTCGGATTATAAATTTACGTCATAATAATACTAACCCCCAAAAAGTTAAATTCCGGGGGTTAGTATTATGATTGTTCTCGTCTGCCGTTAGCATCGCTTTCGGCTCAATCCTTTTCGACATAGTAATATAAATCCGCGGCGGCATATGCTTTATACAAATCCCCCGTTTCCCGGTCTACGATATACCAGCCATGTGTAAACGTAAAATCTCTTCCGACTGTATATGCATGAGCCAAGAAATACGGCTTACCATTTATAACTACCTTATGGTCGATTTCCCTTATCATCTTGTCATTGTCTGGAGCGATTCTCGCATTAAGTATTGCTATAGCCTGCTTTTCTGTTAACAATTTGTCGTTATCATCGCCGGGCATTGTTTCGCTTTCCCTTGGATAATAATCTTCTCTTGTCTTAGCTATAATCCATTTCGTGTTCTCGTCCGTCGTTTCCAGTAAGGCACTGACCGCTTCGGAGAACTCCGTTGTGCTTTCTGTATCAGCCGCCTCTGATGTCGTATTTTCATCAACTGTTTCACTCGGCGAGAAACTTGACTCTGACGACTTACAAGCTGATAACAGTCCTAAAGAAACGCACAGAAGTGAAATGATTATCGCCGCAAACATCAATTTTGTTGCGACTCTTGTCTTTTTCATTATTAAATCTCCTCTTTGCATAAAGCTCGATAGTCTATCCTCTGCCGCTGCGCGGAGAATATAGTCGCAACACTTTTACTCCGTCTTTTCGCCGGGACAAGGGTCTGTTCCGCTTTTCTGCAGTTTTGCACAATACCGTTTAAGGAAAATTACTCGTTCCAGCCAAACAGCTACTACCATCACCGCGAGAGCCGGAATAATTACAATAATAATATGAAAAAGTGTTTCCCAAAGCCAAAACAAGGGGTCTTGAGTTTTATAATAACTCAAAAAAATTTTCGCAAAGGCATCATGAAAATCACCCCTAAACATAGCAACAGAACCCACAACCAGACAACGTATAAGCCATTGTATGAGACGGCTTCTTTTTCTCATTTTTTCATAGTTGTCTATTTTTATTTTCTTACCGCACTTCGAGCATTGATATTCCTTTTTAAGTGCAATATCTTTATAAGTCGCTTTCAGAAGACCCTTATCATAAAACTTCCTAAAGCCGGGATATATTTTATGCCTGTCTGCATTTTTATGTTTGTCCATATTTTAATCCCTTTCATACCGCACAATTGATTTTTGTTCCGCGAAAATTTTCAGCCCATTGGAACCACATCCTCTGCGTCAAATTTGCACATATAAAAATTTCTCTAACCTACTTTCAAAATTATCATACCATGCTGCAATTATATCGTCAACTGTTTTTCATCATTTGAAACTAAATGCCGCCGATTGCAGGTGAATATCCTGTCGAAATATATTTATCTCCCGCTCCGTAATGTCGCACAGCGGGCAGAGGTATGTCCTCTGCCGTTATTTTTCAGTTCTTCAAGCGCGGTTCTGAGATGGCGGACATATAGATCGTTTTCTTCAAGCTTTTTTTCGTTCGGCGGCAGCTGAGTGTCGGAGATAATACCTACTCTAAAAATATCTCCGCCCGCAGTAAACTTTTTAAATTCTGCTTTCTCTATAATGACTTTATCTTCAAAAGAACAAGATAACAAAAATCACTCCTGCTATAATAATAACTAAAACAACAGGCAAAATATCCGTTATAACTTTTCTCGGTATGCTTTTGTCACTATTAAAGATATTCTGCAAATCCCAAAGCTGTCAGCACAAGCTATTGATGATATATCATTGAAATCAGGAAAAAGTAAATAGGTGTTGAAGCAGGCGTAAACACAAATAATAATCACATAAAAATCCCGCCGACTTATTTGCACAGCCGGCGGGGTATTTTAATTTTGCTGCAAAATGTCTTCTTTATCGAGCATCGGGTATTTGACAAGTGACGCCGAATCGAGGTTTTCGCGGTGCATATCGACTGCGGTAATGCGGCGGTTGTTATAAGTCGTGTAATAATACACGCCCTTGTCCGCGTTGAAGCAGGAGGTGTATATAGTTATCTCATATTTCCCCTCCGCGACCTCGCAGCAGCCGCGCACCTGTTCGACCGCGCCGAGGATATGGAAGAACTGACTGACGCTCTCCTCTTCCGTGCTTCCGGAGAGCGAATTGAGCTTTGTGAATGCGGCTCTGACGAATCTCGACATCGAAGACAAGTCGCCCGGCAGACCGAGTCCGCCCATTCCGCGGCTGTATGCGGCGAGGCCGAGATTATTCGAAAAGCTGTTTTGGGGCTGCTTCGGCGAGAGATTCATATAGTTGTTGAGATTGAACATCTGCATATCAAACGGCGGCTCGTTCGTGAGAACTCCCGGGGCGTTGTCGTATATTTTAAGCCCGCTCTCGGTAGGCTCGACCGTTATCGTGCCGCTCTTATCCGCGATTATCCAGTGCATTTTCGCCGCAGGATAGCGGCTGTCGAACGTTGTGCCGACAAGATTTATTTTTTCTATCGCGCTGCGAGCCTGCTCAATGGTCGCGTATTGGCTGAGCACCCACGGGATGAACTCAAACTGCGCAATGTTCTGCTTGCCGTCCTGCGGCTCTGCATAATGCGCGCTGACGGCGAAGTTAAGCCCCGCCATGCCGAGTCCCTTTTCGTTTACGGCATCGTAGTACATCGGATATCCGTCCGAGACATGAGCCGTGCCGATCATAGCATAGTGCTCGTCCGTTCTGCCGCCGTGGCGGAACTCGAGCGGAAATCTGCGCGGCATCACGGTTATCTCCTCGCCGTAAGAGAACTCATAGTCGAGCGTCCTGCCCATATAAAAATCATCGGTTTTATAAGTTGCTGCCGTACACATAATAAGCCTCCCGAAAGTTTCTTCTGCAATTATAGTATACCTGTTTGCCGAAGTTGTAAACATAATGAAAAATATTTGAAAATTTAAACCGCCACGGGCACTTTTCTGCGCTTCGCGGCGGTATGTTTATCTTTTGGGTATCTTTTTTCTGATATCGCTCAGGCGGTTGAGCGCTTCATACAGCGTCTCGTCTTTCTTCGCAAAATGCAGGCGGATAAGATTGTTCACGGGCTCGCGGAAGAAGCTCGAACCCGGCACTGCGCCGACTCCGACATCACGCGCGAGGACATCGCAGAACTCTAAATCCGACTCGAAGCCGAACTCCGAAATGTCGAGCATCACATAATACGCGCCCTGCGGCACGGTGTGTTTTATCCCGATATCATTGAGCCCCTTTATAAACAAATCGCGCTTTGCGGTGTACTTCTCTCTGAGATCATCGTAATATTCGTCCCCGAACCGAAGCCCCGTGACCGCCGCCTCCTGAAGCGGAGCCGCCGCGCCGACGGTCAGGAAGTCATGCACTTTCTTCGCGACTTCAATGATATTCGGCGGCGCGATAATATAGCCCAGCCGCCAGCCGGTTATCGAATATGTCTTTGACAGCGACGAGCAGGAAATCGTGCGCTCCCACATTCCGGGAAGAGTGGCAAAATACACATGCCTGTTCGGCGCATAGACTATGTGCTCGTAGACCTCGTCCGTGATGACAAATGTATCATATTTTTCGGCTAAATCAGCTATAAATTTCAGTTCATTATATGTAAAGACCTTGCCGCACGGATTCGACGGATTGCAGAGTATGAGCGCCTTGGGGTGCTGTTTGAACGCTGCCTCCAGCTCGTCGGGATTAAAATCAAACTCCGGCGGATAGAGCGGCACATATATAGGCTCGGCGCCCGAAAGAATCGCGTCCGCGCCGTAGTTTTCATAGAACGGAGAGAAAACAATCACCTTGTCGCCCGGGTCGGTCACGGTCATCATCGCCGCCATCATTGCCTCGGTGCTGCCGCAGGTGACGACTATCTCCGAATTGGGGTCGATGCTCCTGCCCATGAACTTCGACTGCTTCTCGGCGAGCGCCTCTCTGAAATTCTGTGCGCCCCAGGTTATCGAATACTGATGATAGTCCTCGTGCGCAACCTCGGCAAGGCGGTCGAGTATTTCTTTGGGCGGATCAAAATCCGGGAATCCCTGCGACAGATTGACCGCGCCGTACTGCAGCGAGACGCGCGTCATTCTGCGGATGACCGAATCGGTGAAATTTTCTGTTCTGCCGGAAAGTTCAGGCATGTTTTCTCCCCCTAAATGCTGCGTTTTGAAATATTATACCGCAAGTCTGGCCGCTCGGGCAACCGACAAAACAAAGAAAAGCAGCCGGGAAAGCCGACTGCTTTTGTATACTTTTTCTGTTTTACTTCGCGTTGACGATATCGATCTGGTTCATATAGAGGTCGATATAGCTCTCTGTCTTCGAGCCGAGCAAAGTGCTGTGGTTCGCGTTCTCCACAACGGGATAGACATACCACACGCCGCGCTCATATGCGCCCTTGTGGTCAACGATAAATTCGTGCTTCTCGCCCTCGGGATAGAGTGCGCTCTTGACGGGCACCGAGCCATCGTTTCTGAGCCAGTCGCCCTCGAGCTTGACGCCGTCAACGGTTATGCCGGTTATATGGCCGATGAGCCAACCCGTGCCCGACATGACACCGAGCGCGTCGGTCGGATCCTGGTACTTGCCGTCCGCCGAAGGCTCCGTGCCGCTGCAGGCGTAGGAGAAGTAATACACGCCGTCGACTATGCCCATCTTCGCGTTGAGCTCCTGCGCGCCGCGAAGCGTGAGGTCATAGAGGCAGTTGTCATTTGAGAGGGCATAGTTCAGAATGCCGCAGAGATTGAAGCTCGCCTTGCCCTCGCCGGGAGCGCGGGTAAGACCAAACTGGTCGAGCTTGAGGTCGAGATAATTGCTGCCCGCCATGCCGGCAATATTGCCGATCATAGCGGCGATATACTCGCCCTGATAGAGATCGACGCCGACATTCGCGCTGACTGTGCCGTTATGCGGCGCGGCTATCGAGATAACGGAGTTGACATAGTCGCCCTTGCCGCCTTTGAAGAACTCGGAGACGTCGCCGCCCGCCGCGACCTCTTCGGGCGCGCCGTTAGCGAGAATATAGGTGAAGAGTCTCGTCGTTGCGCCGCCGAACGAGTGGCCGAAGAGATTTATCTTGATGATATTTCCGTTCTTGTCGGTCTTGCCGAAGGTGTCGATAAGAGCTTTGCCGACAAACGAACGGCCGTAGCGCTCATGATGATGCTCCGCAGAGTGGGCTGCACCGTAATCGACAACGGTTCCCGCAAGCTGGGCATAGAGCTCGCACGCTCTGTCCCATGCGCTGCTGAGCGGACCGACGGAGGCCGCGTGGCAATTATATCCGCGCGCTGAGAGCGACTTCATCAGATCCTCTTTGTACTGCATGCCCCAGTAAGGGGTGACGGAGTTGAGCTTATCCTGATCGCCGTAACCGAGAATACCGTGGACGAAGATGCAGGGATAATTGTAAGAATCGGCTTTTGCATCGGCAAACGCAAAGGAAACGCCCGCGCTGAAAACGAGAATCAGAGCAAGAAGTATGCTTGCCGCGCGTTTAAAAATGCTGCGCTTTGTCATTGTTTCACATCCTGTATTTTATTTGTTTTAATTTCATCAAAACACTAACACAAAGCAAAAGTGCTTTCAATATTTAATCGAAAAATTATGTTAGAAACACATAAAATTATTTCGCGCCGTCCGAAAGCCTTTTCAGCGCCCGCTCGTCGAGGAGATTCACCGTGACGAATTTTCCGCCGCAGAACACCGCCCAGTTATTGAAAACGCAGGGCAGATTCTTCGCCTTTTCGAGCGAATCGACCTCGATAAAATCTGCATCTATTCCGTTTTCTTCGCAGAATTTACGGTTCGACTCGATGCGCCCGGGGATAAACGGGCACTGGGCGTCATAATAGACGGTCAGTTTTTTGCTGTCTATTGACTCTCTCTTCGCGTTTTCGGCAAAGTGCGGCTTCGTTCCGTCAAAAGATAGCGCCAGCAGCTCATAGCCATTCTCGGTCTCATCGACCGTCTCGAATCCGAACTTTTTCGCAAACGACTGGTCGGAGAGCCACGCCTTCTGCTTCTTCGCGCCGAGCATACAGGCTCCGGATTTACCCTGCGCCTTTGCGTCGGCAATGCAGGATTCCATCAGCCGTCTGCCGTAGCCCTTGCCCTTGTTCTCGCTCAGAACCCAAAGGCAGTATATATAGATGTAATTGTCGCCGACTATCGGCACCCACGCGCTCTCGAGCGGCGCATATTCAATGAACACGCACGCCTTTTCGTCGAGCTTTCTGAAAACATGCCCCTCACCAAGGCGGTCTCTGAGCCACGCGCGCTTTGTCTCGACACCCGGGTGCGGCTTCTTCGTGCGGATGATGCAGCAAAGATGCTCGCTGTCGATATTCTCGGACGTGATATCGATAAATCTGTCAGACATAATACCCTCCAAAAAACAAGCCGGTGCGGACATAAAACGCCTGCACCGGCTGTGCACAAATCAATAATATCTTATAACCGCGACGACCTTGCCTAAAATCGAAACTTCGTTAACGATTATCGGCTCATAGGTATCGTTCTCGGGCTGGAGGCGGAAATGACCGTTTTCTTTATAGAAAGTCTTGACCGTAGCCTCGTCCTCGATCATCGCAACGACTATTTCGCCGTTTCGCGCGACGGGAGTCTTTTCGGCAATAACAAGGTCGCCGTCGAGTATGCCCGCCTGGATCATACTCTCTCCCCTGACCTTCAGGGCAAAAAGAGTTTTGTCGCTCGTGGTGTGACCCGAATAGGCAACGGTGCCCTCGATCTGCTCAAAAGCGAGTATCGGCGCACCGGCGGTAACAGTACCGACGATCGGGACATTGGTAACAACATTATCTTCCCTGCCCAGGATGCGGATAGTGCGCTTCTTGAGCGGATCGCGCTGGATATAGCCCGCCTGTTCAAGCGCGTCGAGGTTCGCCTGCACGGATGAAGTGGAGCTCAGTCCCACTGCCGCGCCAATCTCACGCACCGAGGGCGGAACTCCGTCCTGCGAGCGTTCGAGGAGATATTCGTATATTCTTTTCTGAGTTTTGCTTATGTCTTTCAAAGCACGTCACCCTTTCAAGATGTCTGCATAACTTACCTGCTTTATTATAGCACATAGTTTTGAAAATTGCAAACATTTGTTTGCTGAAATTTTTATAAATTTTTTGCGCGGTTTTCGGCTCAAAATTTGGTATTTTTACACATTTTTGTTGTATTTCAGTTTTGCGTTGTAGTATAATTTATGTAATAACCATTCGTTTGGCAGAATCTTTAAGTGAACATTATTTTTACAGGAGATGTATATCTTATGCCAACCGCAAGAACAAAGAGCAAGGCGCTCCCGAGAGCCGACTTCCCGGAACAGGTCGGCGTGTCCTCAAAGGCAATTTCCGAACTGCTCGACGACTTCGAGCGCAGCGGGATAGAGCTTCACAGCATCATGATCCTGCGCCACGGAAAAGTAGCTTTCGAGACCTGGCGAGACCCCTATGCTCCCGACATCCCGCACACTATGTACTCAGTCAGCAAGAGCTTTGCGTCGATAGCCACCGGATTCGCTATTGATGAGGGACTGCTGACGCTCGACACGAAGGTCATCGATATCTTCCCCGAGTACAGACCGCAGAAATACGACGCGAACCTCGAAAAGATGACCGTGTTCCACCTGCTGACCATGACCGCCGGAAAGGATGTAAGTGTACTCGAAAACAAGGCGAAGGTCTCATGGCTCAAGAGCTTTTTCGGCGCGCGCTGGGCGTTCGCCCCGGGCGAGGGCTGGAAGTACATCAGCGAAAACTGCTATGTCCTCTGCGCCATAATCCAGAAGCTGACCGGCATGACCGTGCGCGAATATCTCGCGCCGCGTCTGTTCAAACCTCTGGGCATCAGAGAGAATCCCGCATGGGAAACCGACCCGAACGGTCTTGAGGCAGGCGGCTGGGGTCTGTTCATAACAACAGAAGAGCTCGCCAAGGTCATCGACTGCATGAGCCACGGCGGAAAATATCAGGGCAAGCAGGTCATTCCCGAGTTCTGGGCGCGCGAAGCGGGCAAGGCTCAGGCAGACAACTCAAGCAAGAGTTCGAATCAGATCGACTCCTGCGTCGGCTACGGATTCAACTTCTGGTGCTGCCACTTCCCCGGCTCTTACCGCGCAGACGGAATGTTCTCGCAGTTCGGCATCGTCCTGCCGGAATACGACGCAAATATCATCACCACCTGCAGCGAGGTCTTTGAGCAAAAGACGCGCGACTGCCTGTGGAGGCACTTTCCCGAGGGCTTTATCGAGCCGAAGGATGAGCCGGAGCAGACCACCCTGCCCATGACGCTCACTCCCCTGCCCGTGCTCACCGCCGGCAGGCGCAACCCCGTGCTCGAAAAGAAGCTGTCATATTCGACGATACATATGCTCTATAACCCCGTGCTCGATGTTGCGGGCTTCCCCGTGAGCGTCCTGCCGACGGCGGTCGTATATATGTCAGCTGACCGCGCGGGCAATATAGACAAGATAAACCTCGACTTCTCCGAGAATGAGTGCCGCTTCACATGGAGCGAGGGAAAAGTCAGGAACACGATAGTCAGCGGACTCGACGGCAAATACCGCAAATCGAAGATGCACCTGGCGGGACTCGATTTCACCGCCGTCTCGTCGGCGAGATGGGAGGACAGCGATACATTCACAATATGGATCCGCGCCAATGAATCCATATCCGAGCGCCGCTTCTCTTTCCGCTTCAACGGCAACAAAGTCACCGTCATCCCGACCTCCTGCCCGGATCTGTGCAACATCGCCGAATCCATCGCGCAGGGCACGGGCGATATGATAGAAAACGAAACAATAGCCGACATCTGCGGCAACATTCTGCGCAGGCACTACACTCTGCTCGAGCCAAAGCTGTTCGGCCGCCTGGAGATGAGATAAATGGCAACCTTGTTCAAAATATGCTTCGGAATCGCGGCGGGACTCGAATTCATTTTCGTCCCGTGGTTCCTCAAGGCCTCAAGAAACGGGCGCTGCACAAAATCGCAGATACTCAAAACCATATGCGCGACTCTTTTCGTCGCGGCGGGAGTTCTCGCGAGCGTGATAGCTCAAAACCGCAGCGACTACGCACACTATATTCTGATAGGGCTTCTGCTCGGCTGGTGCGGCGATTTTCTTCTGCATCTGCCGCCGAAGATGCCGTTCACGCTGAGCGGCGGACTCGCGTTCCTTGCGGGGCATGTGTTTTATATATACGCCTACTGCCTTGCGATGAAACGATATTTCCCCGACGCGCCGTTCTGGGATAAGCGCGAGCTGATAGCCTGCGCGATAATTATAGTTATCGGCGTTGCGGCTATTCGCCTGCTCGGAGTCAAGTTCAGCCCGCTTTATATAATCGGCGTGCCGTATGTCGCGATGCTCGCATTCATGCTCGTCAAGGCGGGTTCGCTCGGCATCAAGGCAGTCAACGCCGGGCTCGACAACGCAGTTGTCATGTGCATCCTGCTCGTCGGCGGCGCGTTCTTATTCGCGCTGTCTGATATGATGCTTGCCGTCAACTCCCTGCGTAAGCCACGCCCGTCATACGGCTACAAGATAACCTGCATCGTCACTTATTTCACGGCGCAGTTCCTACTCGCGTCAACAATATTTGTAATTTCCGCCTGACTCAAGGCGGCAGACCCGAAAGGAGACATCATATGCTCGGAACAGGCACATGGCATTTAAAAATCGGCAACATGTTTTATAACGGCGACATCACGCTTCGCGTCTTTGACGACGGCGGCAAATACGGATTCGAGATAATCGAGCCGAAGATGACCGCGCCGGAAGTTGAAATAAAGAGACTTTCGACTGCCGGCAACCACCTGTCCGCGACCGTCACGGCGCGTGAACTGCGCGGCAGAGACGCCCAGATTGAGCTCGATTTCACCGACACCTCCGTCAGCGGAAGCGCAAAGGTTCCGCTCATCGGCACGGTGACGATAAAAGAGGGCACGAAGATAGCCGAATAAAGCAAAAAAACAGCGACCGACCGCAGCTAATTTCCGTTGCGGTCGGTTTTGCAGTTGTGTTTGCGAGATGGACACATATATAAATTGGGGTTTGTAGGTGTAAATACCGGCAATGAACGGCTATCGCAATATTATAAATCAGCATAATCTTGTAGGGCGGATATCATCCGACGGCGAACTCCGCACAATCTTATTGTCGTGCAACTTGTAGGGTGCGGCGACTCGACGCACCGCTGCCGCGACAGCGGCACGATGTGAATTTGTAGGATTTATACCCTGCCTTCGCGACCTACCATAATCAAACGATATGCACTACCCGCGTTTCGGCATTTTCTTTTTGTTTGAAAAAGAAAAGCAAACGCGGGGTTTCACCCCGAGACCCCGACAACGCCGCGCCGCAGCACATAGCTTGCAGCTCTCAGTCGGCAGCTCGGCACATTCGCCCGTAAACTCGCTTCGCTCAAACAATACGGGCTCGTGCGTATTGCTTCGCAAGCCGTTCAGCCCTCTCAAAACATAGTCGCCTATCGCCCTTGGAGCGGGCGCTATGCTCCTTGTTTTTCGCCAACATCGCCTCGCTTCATCCGCCACCGGCGGCGCTTCGGTGATGTTGCCCGCCTTTCCAAGATAGACTTCAAACACTACGGCGCGGCTATTGAAAGTCTGATTATAAAAATTGGTTGAGTCGCTCGCTTTTACTTTGCTATGGCTAAAGTAATATATAAATCACCAATTCACTTCTTATAATCACCACAATAATACGAAAAATTCTAATGCGAAACGGCGGCAGAAAAATCTCTGCCGCCGCTTCGCGTGATATATAGGAGTTTCGTGGTTGTCGTTTTTTTGCGCCGAGGGCGCGCCTCATTGCAGATAAAATAATAGCCCAAGAGTTGCAATTTGTCAAGTAATAATTTTTTACTGGGCATTTTATTGTACAGTAAAACTTTTTTCAAGCAGACGCCCGACAGTTTTCACTGCCGGGTGTCTTTTATATAGGAGATTGTGAGGTGTCTTTTCTTCGCGCATACTGAGCCTCGTGCTGCACAAACTTAAAGCATATTGCGACGGATTATACGCATACGGAATTGAAGCAACTACATCATGCCATAAATTCTGCCAAAAGCCAATGGCAGGATTTATGGCATTTATAATTTTCCTGAGGTGGTTTGATTGAAGTACCCGAGGATAAGAAACCTGCGTGAGGACAATGACCTGACCCAGCAGCAAATAGCGGACATGCTCTATATAAACCGAAGAACTTATGCCGCATACGAAAACGGGATCAACTCCATGACCCCCGAGACGCTCTGCAAAATAGCCGACATATACCACACGAGCGTCGACTGGCTGCTCGGCAGAACCGACGAGTTCGAGCCGTACCCGGAAAACGAATAAAGCATCGCTCCCCTGCCCGCAAAGGACAGGGGAGCTTCTGTTATTTCTGATTGTAGAATGTGCAGAACGCCTTGTAAGCAATATAGATATCGAGCTTCGCTATCTGCTCGAACGGCGCATGCATCGAGAGCACGGGCACGCCGACATCGACAACATCGACGCCGAGATGCGCAACATACTTCGCTACTGTTCCGCCGCCGCCCTCGTCAACCTTGCCGAGCTCGCCTATCTGCCAGACGATGTTGTTCTCATCGAAGAGCTTTCTGAGCTTGCCGACGAACTCCGCATTGGCGTCCGATGTGTCGGACTTGCCGCGCGCGCCGGTGTACTTCGTGACAACGATACCTCTGTTTATGAACGAAGCGTTGAGCTTGTCGTGGACAGACTGGAATGTGGGATCGACGCCCGCGTTGACATCCGCAGAGAGGCACTCGGACGCTCTGAGAACATCTCTGCCCTCGAGTCCCTGAGTCTTAGCGAGATCTTCAATGAAGAACTGGAGATAAGCGGAAGAGAGTCCGGTGTTGCCGACGGAGCCTATTTCTTCTTTATCTGTCAGGACGGTAACTGTAGTATAGCTCGGGTTCGGACAGTCGAGAGCCGCCATGAGCGCGGGATATGCGCAGACCCTGTCGTCATGACCGTAGCCGCCGATGAGGCTGCGGTCAAAGCCGATATCCGAAACTCTCGATGCGGGAACGAGCTCCAGCTCTGCGGAGAGGAAATCGGACTCGGTGATGCCGTATTTCTCGTTGAGAAGCTTCAGAATATTGAGCTTCACGAGGTCGCTGCCCTCGTCGCTTCTGAAAGGCATGCTGCCGATAAGAACATTGAGTTCTTCACCCTTGATGACCTGCGAAGCCTTGCGCTCGCCCATGGTGCTGTCAAGATGCGGGAGCAGGTCGCTGATAACGAACTGCGGCTCGCCCTCTTTGTCGCCGATAGAAACAGTTATCTTCTCGCCGTCCGCCTTGACGATAACGCCGTGGAGCGAAAGCGGGACTGTCGGCCACTGATATTTCTTTATGCCGCCGTAGTAGTGAGTCTTGAAGAGCGCAATCTCGCAATCCTCGTACATGGGGTTGGGCTTGACATCGAGACGGGGCGAGTCGATATGCGCCGCCGCGATCTTGACTCCGTCGCTCAGCGGGCGTGTGCCGAAAACGGCGAGAATGATCGCCTTTTCTTTTACATTGAACCAGACCTTATCGCCAGCCGAATACTTCTTCGACGAGTCGAACTTCTCGAAGCCGCGCGCCTCGGCGAGCTTCTGCGAAAACGCGGTTATCTCGCGCTCGGTTCTGTTGTCGCTGAGGAAGGTTTTGTATCCCTCGCACCACTCAAACGCCGCGGCGATCTCATCATCGCTCATTCTCAGCGCGGCGTGCTTAGGCTGAGCAAACAGCTTTTCTCTGAGCTCCTGCGCCGGATTTTTTTCGTCCTTCATTTTATATTCCTCCTATCTTGATTTGTAAAGGGAATTATATATATTCACAGCGCGCATCACTTTGCGCACATAGTGAGCCGTTTCGGGAACCGGAATATCTTTAAGATTCACGCCGTCGGGCGATATATTCTCGTCCTTGAGCCACGAATTGACCCTGCCGCGCCCCGCATGATAGGCGGCGACGGCAGTCTCGGCAGAGTTGAATTCATCGAGCAAAAGCCCGAGAAAAAGCGCGCCGTATCTTATCGCAGTCTCCGGGTCGGAGAGCGCATCGTCGTTTAAACTTTCGCCTGTCTTTGTCTGAAGCCAATGAAAAGTCTCGGGCGTTATCTGGGTCAGCCCCAACGCCCCCGCCGAGGACTCGGCTTTTGGGTCAAACGAGCTCTCAGTCTTTATGACCGCGAGCAAAAGCGTTTTCGGGACATCGTACTGAGCCGAATATTTTTCAATATAGTCCTCATATTTCATGGGATAAACGAATCTTATCGCGCCGACAGTCAGCGCCGCCGTTATCCCGCACACCGCCAGCACGAAGCACAGCAGCAGGGCTATAAGCTTGTATCCCGCCCTCTTTTTCATTTTCAGCCTCCGATTTTCAGGCTTTCCAGTGCCTTTATGCACTGCTCCGTCGGGTCACAGCCGTCGGGATTCTCTATTATTATATCTGAATTGTCCCTGTAATATTTCTCATCGGGCTGGGCGGACATTCTTCTTTCTATTTCGCCGGGGGCGATTTCGTCGCGGCTCATGAGCCGTGCCATGCGCTGATCTTTCGGCGCGCAGACGCATATCACCGCGCGGCAGTCGCCGAGAAGCTCGCTCGCAAAGAGCACGGGCGCGTCGAGCATAGCGATTTTATATCCGTTTTTTTCGGCTTCGGCTACGCGCTTTCGAGCGAGCGTGGTTATCGCCGGGTGGGTCACGGAGTTGAGCAGATTTGTCTTTTCTTCACTTGCAAACGCACGCCTGGCGAGCTTGCGACGGTCAAGAGAGCCGTCCGGGAGAATCAGATCGTCGCCGAAGAGTCGGGCGAGATCAATAAGCACAGGCGAACCCGGCTCGACTATTTCGCGAGCCAGCTTGTCGCAGTCGATAACGCAGACGCCGTGCGCGCGGAAGATATCGGCGACAGTGCTTTTGCCCGAGCCCGTCTGACCGGTGAGTCCGGCAACATAGATGCTCACAGCTCAATCACCTCAAAGCCTGCCGCTCTGAGCAGACGGTTGTAGACAGCCATTCCCACGCCGTCGAGCGACGGAAAACGCACAAAGGCGAGCTCCATTTTTTCATCGTCAACGTGTCTGAGCACATCGAACAGCTCGCGCGCCTGCTCCTCGGGGCTGTCCGCGTGACCGTAGGGATATGCGGGAACGGAAATTTTATCCTCCTCGCCGTCGAAGCACACGGCGCAGGTTCTTTCGCTGCGCGGCTCGGCGACGAGCGAAGCGAATCTGTCAAAATCGCCCTTTACGATTATAACATGGGCGTTCGGCGAATAATGTTTATATTTCATGCCGGGCGAGAGAACTTTTTCGCCGCTCTCGAGCGCCTTGAAAACAGCCTTGTCTATCTCGACCTCGCCGAGCACTGCGCGAAGCTGATCCGGGGTCACTCCGCCGGGGCGCAGGACGCGCGGAACGGGGCAGGCAAGGGTGACAACGGTCGACTCGACGCCGACCGAGCAGCTGCCGCCGTCAACAACCGCGGCGATTTTGCCGTCCATGTCGTTCATAACATGTGCGGCGGTCGTGGGACTCGGCTTGCCAGATGTGTTCGCGCTCGGCGCCGCAAGCGGGAAGCCGCATTTTTTGATTATCTCGTGCGCTATCGGGTGCGACGGCATTCTTATCGCCACCGTGTCAAGCCCGGCGCAGACCTCGTTCGGGATGATGTCGCTCTTCGGGAGTATCATTGTAAGAGGTCCCGGCCAATAAGCCTCGGCGAGCGCACGGGCGCGCTCATCGAAGTTTTTGACAAGCGGTAAAATTTCATCGATCTCCGCTATGTGAACTATCAGCGGGTTATCCTGCGGGCGGCCTTTGGCGACAAATATGTTTTTGACGGCGTTTCCGTCGAGCGCGTTCGCCGCAAGACCGTAGACAGTCTCGGTCGGTATGGCGACAAGCTCGCCGTCTTTTAGCAGGCGCGCCGCCTCGTCGAGACCCTTTTCGCCGTCCTTTTCTGTTATAAGCTTTGTTATCATAGAGATTCTTCTTTCGTTTAATCGTCAGTAGACCTGAGCTTTTCGGCAGTGTCCGCCGTGATGAGCGCGTCAATCAGCTCATCGAGGTCGCCGTTGAGTATCGCTTCAAGGCGGTAGAGCGTCAGCCCGATGCGGTGATCCGTGACGCGCCCCTGCGGGTAGTTATATGTCCTTATGCGCTCGCTGCGGTCGCCCGTGCCGACCTGTGCGCGGCGCTCGCCCGCAATAGCCTCGCTCTGCTTTCTGCGCTCCGCTTCGAGTATCCTCGAGCGAAGTATTTTCATCGCCCTGTCTTTGTTTTTATATTGGCTCCGCTCGTCCTGGCACTCGACGACGGTGCCCGTCGGGATATGCGTGATTCTGATGGCGGACTCGGTCTTGTTGACATGCTGACCGCCTGCGCCGCTCGAACGGAAGGTGTCGATTTGCAGGTCGGACGGGTTTATTTCAACATCGACCTCCTGCGCCTCGGGCAGGACTGCGACGGTGACTGTCGAAGTGTGTATGCGCCCCATACTCTCGGTCTCGGGCACGCGCTGGACGCGGTGGACGCCGCTCTCGAATTTGAGGCGGGAATACGCACCCTCACCGCTTATCATGAAACTTATTTCTTTGTATCCGCCGAGTTCAGTGGCGTTCGCGCTGAGGACTTCGGTCTTGAAGCCCTTTGTGTCGCCGTACATTGAGTACATTCTGAACAGCACGCCCGCGAACAGCGCGGCTTCCTCGCCGCCTGCGCCGCCGCGTATCTCAACGATAACATTGCGGTCGTCGTTCGGGTCGCGCGGGAGCAGAAGCACTTTCAGATCCTGCTGAGTGCGCTCGATATTTTCTTTTGCTTCTTCGAGCTCGGCGCGCGCAAGCTCCTTGAGTTCGGGATCCGCGCCGCTCTCTTCGAGCAGGCACTTCGCCTCCTCGGCGTTATTTTCCGCCGCTTTATATTCGCGGTATTTTTCAACTATGGGTGATAAGTGCTTGAGCTCCTGCATATATTTTTTGTACAGCTCCATATCGGAGACGACCTCGCTCTTGCAGAGCTCCGCGCTTATAAAATCAAACTTTTCTTCAACCTTTTTGAGTTTTTCAAGCATATTTTCCTCCGAGTGCAAAAACTATTCTTGACCGCCAAAGCGGCGTGAGGCAAAATATGCTAATCCTTCTCGGTGCGCTCGATGCGTTTTATGTTCTTCTCCGCCTTGACGCGCGGAACCATGACCTCGCGGCCGCAGCCGAGACAGCGGATGCGAAAATCCATACCGATGCGAAGCACCGCAAACTCGTTGCTGCCGCACGGGTGGTTCTTCTTCATGATGAGCTTGTCGCCCACTCTGACATCCATCGTTCTTCCTCCTTTATCGGACTGTAAATTATTATAACATTATTTTCACATTTTGTACACTGCGGGCGCAAAATTCCGCATATTTTCAAAACGATCGGCTCGCCGCCGGACGCGGCGCCGCGAAAGGACTGAACAGACAATGACCTGCTTCAAACCCGAGGGAACACTGCTGCCGACGGCGCAGAACGCCCGGATACTCAGCTCTCCGACACTGCTCAGGGAGGCATGCAAAAGCGGGACTCCGCTCGAGGGCAGAGCCGTGCTGTGCGACGGCGAGCACAATCTCCATGTTGACCTCGGCTGCATGCGCGGCATAATACCGAAAAACGAGGGTGCGCTCGGAATCGAGGACGGGAGCGTGCGCGATATCGCGCTGATCTCGCGGGTGAACAAGGCGGTTATTTTCCGCATAACCGGGTTTGACACGGATCAGAAGGGCGAAACATATGCCATCCTAAGCCGCCGCAGCGTGCAGGAGGACTGCCGCAGGGAATATCTCTCGTCGCTCGTCTGCGGCGATGTTATCGACGCCTGCGTCACGCACATGGAGCCGTTCGGCGCATTCTGCGACATCGGCGCCGGGATAAGCGCGCTGTTGCCCATCGACAGCATCTCCGTCTCGCGCATCCCGCACCCGAACGCGCGGTTTTCGACGGGACAGAACATCCGCGCAATAGTCAAAAGCTGCGACGAATTGGGGCGCATTACGCTCTCGCACCGCGAACTGCTCGGCACATGGGAAGAGAACTCCGCCGCGTTCAAAGCCGGCGAAACAGTTCCGGGGATCGTCCGCTCGGTCGAGAAATACGGCATATTCGTCGAGCTGACGCCAAACCTCGCGGGGCTTGCGGAATACTGCGACGGAGTGAAAGACGGCGACCACGCGAGCGTATATATAAAGAGCATACTGCCACAGCGCATGAAAATAAAGCTCGTCATAGTCGATTCGTTCAGCGCAGATTACCCGCCCGCGCCGATAAGATATTTCACGGACAGCCGACATATAGATTCGTGGGTATATTCGCCGGAGGGGTGCGAAAAAGTGATAGAAAGCGTATTTTGCGAAGAAGAGCAGATATGAAAAAAACCGGGCGATTTTAATCGTCCGGTTTTTGTTTGCTTAAAAGCCGCCTTTGAGAGTTTTTGATGGTCGGCGGTGCAGAGTCGATTACCTCTACAAATTGTAATCAATAGAATTGTGCAAAATTCGCGGGCAGATGATATCCGCCCAACCGCATATATTTTACTTATTACTTTAAGCGAAGCGAGGCTAACCCCTCAGTCTCGGCTTCGCCGAGCCGGTGTCCCTGCAGGGGAGCCTGTTGACGGCGCGCTTTTTTCATATGGCTTGTGCCGCCCCCGCAATGTGAAATTCGCAAAATCATAAAAAATCCGGGCGGTCAAAGACCGTCCGGACTTTCATTTGTTCAATTACCGAACTGTTAAGCAGCCTTCTTCTTGGAGACAAAAGCAGCAGCAGCAGCGACGGAGAGAGAAGCAACAGCAGCAACAGCAGCAGCAGCGCCGGTGTTGGGAACCTCAGTCTCAGCGGGAGCCTCAGTGGTCTCGGGAGCAGAAGTTGCAGGAGCCTCAGTGGTGATAGCGGGCTTGTAGCCGTACCACTCCATGATCTTCTTTACCAGCGGGATCTCGAGGAGCTTGTCGATGATGGTGTCTCTATCGGTCTTGAATGCCTTAGCAAGGAGATCGATGAAAGCGTTCATCATAGCTGCGGGGATCTCAGCGACATCGCTGGGAAGGCTGGGGTTCTTGTCGCCATCAAAGATGGGCTTAAGGATCTCGACGATGTTGTCGATGGTAGCCTTAGTCTGCTTGATGACTTCCTTCATGAGGTCGAGGTTGATCTCAGGAAGAATGGTGTCCTTGACCCAAGCGAGGATCTCGTCAACAGTGACGGTGGGAGTGGCTTCTTCAGTCGTGGTGGTGTTAGCATCCTCTGCATCAACAGCGAAAGCTGCAACGCCGAGGGAGAGAACCATGACAAGAGCCAGGAGAAGACTTACGATTTTCTTCATTTTTCTACAACCCTTTCTGATTTTAATAAATTTTTAAGTCAGTCAAGACTTAATTGGCAATGAAATTGAAGAAATATCATTACACTTTCAGATTATATCACGCTTTCCGATTTTGTCAAGCGTATTTACTGATTTTTAACAATTTGTAATTATTATAAAATCATCATTAAGAGCAATAATATTTCCGTGACAACCTGTTTTATGCGCCTGTGGACTCGGTAGCCGGAGCGGAAGTCGAGGGAGCGGTGGTGGTCGTGGTGGTGGGCTTGAGGATTATAACATCCTTCTTGCTCTGGATATATCTCCAGTTGAAGACAACATCGCAGCCATTTACATAGTAAGTGTCGGGATTATAAATGTTGTGCTGAGAGGGATCGATCTCCTTGAACTTGTTAGCCTTGAAGGTATCGCCGACGATCTTAGCCATCTCGGGGGTATCGAAGGTAACTCTGCCCTCGACAACAATCTCAGAACGGTTAAGGAAGTTCTTGAGAACACCCGGAACGAAACCGGTTGTCCACCAATGGCGCTCATACTTACGCTTGAAGAGCGGATTGAGGTTGCCGCTGGAATCGGCGCGGTAGCAGACCATCTCCATGGGAAGAAGGTGATCGGTGGCGCACTCATAGTGGTTGAGCGCAGCGCTGGTGGAAGTGGGCTTCTTGTCGTCCTTCTCATAGAAGCCGATCTCGGAGCCGACGAACATAAGGCCGTACTGACCCTTCCAAAGCTGGAGCAGATAGCCGCGGTTCTGATAGTCGAAATAGATTCTGACAGTGTCATAGTACATTACGGTGAAACCTGCCGCATAATCGTACAGCGGGTTGAAACCGAACTGCTGCTGCCAGGAGTTGATATCGTCAACATAGAAGAACTCGCCCTCGGGATCATACTTGTAAGAAAGCAGAGCGCCTTCATCGAGCGCGCTCAGACCGAGCTGAGCAGCGATAGACGCATCGACATCATAGAGCTGACCGAGAAGGTCGTTCTCGCTCTCGTCGGAGATTCTCTTCTTGAGAGCCGCGACATCATTGGAGTTCTTGAGGTTGTAAGAAGTGCCGTCGATGGTGACTATCTCAGCCATGCCGTTGCTGCCCTTCTGAACAGTGATAACATACTTATGCTTTGTAGGTCTGATTGCGGGGTCGTGGCTGGGCTTGACGACAGTGTTGGTGCCAATGTTGCTCTTGCCGGGATTCCTCTTTGTGCCCGTGGTCGAAGCCTTTGTGCCGGCAACAGTGCCGTCGGACGAAGACTCGGAGCCGACGGAAGTGTCGTCTGCACTGACGTCCACAACCGCATCCTGGCTGCCGCCGGTCGTTGTACCGTTATCGTCCTTGTCGGTCTTTTTGCAGGCCGCAAAAGCGAAGATGGTAGCAAAGACAAGAAGCAGTGCTAAAATTCTCTTCATTTTCTTTCCTCCTAAGAAAGTTCTATCTGGTTTTTTAAACACCGCGCACTTCTTTTTTTGCACGGCATTTCTTCCGATATTATATCAAAGAGGGCATTCATAGTCAAGATTTACGGTAAATTTACAATTGTTTGGCAGAATGTTACAAAAAAGTCAAGATTCATTTGTGGAAAATGCTTCGCCGATTATTCTTTTATTTCATCAAGCGTCAGTCGGTAGCCGTCCAAAAATTCTTTCATGAACTCCTCCGCCTCCGGAATACCCAATGCATTTATCGATTCGAGGGTCGATTCGGCGGCGCGGTCGAATTCGGTGTTGCCCGCCTTCTTCTCCTCTATACATTTTATATAGGCGCATATTTTGTCAGCAGCCTTGACCAGTTTCCAGAGATCTTCGTCGCTTTCATCTTTGAAAAATAACGGCGCAAAGTCGGCGCGCAGATCCTCGGGGAGCATTGAAACAAGGTGCTCGCATGCGCTCTGTTCCACCTGTGCATATGCCTCGCGGATATTCGGGCTGTAATATTTGACGGGCGTTGGCATATCGCCGGTCAGCGTCTCGGGCGCGTCGTGATAGAGTCCGAGCAGGGCGGCGCGCTCGGCGTTGTAATACTTGCCGAAGCGTCTGTTGCCGATGACCGCCAGCGCATGGGCGATGCACGCGGTCTCCATGCAGTGCTCGCTCAGGTTCTCCTCATGGGTGTTGCGCATAAGCGCCCAGCGGTCGATATATTTGAGCCTCGATATCATTGCGAAAAAGTTGCTTGCCATTATTTTGCCTCCGTTTTTCTTTCCACGGAAAGTATAGCATTAAAATCCGCCTTTTTCAAGGCAATAAAACCGCCAATACTATTGACAGAGCAGACGGTTGCAGTTATAATAAAAGTGTTTCAAATGATACAGTTAAAGGTGATTCAATGACGGCGCGCGAATGTGCTTCGATGCTCAGAAACAACAGGATATTCCAAAGCGTCGGCGAGGACAGGCTCAAACAGCTCGTTGAAAATGCGGACATTCAGACCTTTCGCAGGGGCGACGAGATTCTCTCTCCATCGCGCGGCGGACGCATAATGGGCATGATAATCGCGGGCAGCGCTGCGGTCAACAAAGGGCGCGCGGTCATAAACACGCTCGTTCCCGGCGATATTTTCGGCGCGGTGACTCTCTTCTCCGACGAGCCGTCCCCCGCGACGACCGTTACGGCTCGGGTTGAATGCAGCGCGGTATTTTTTGAAAAAGATGCGATAGCGGAGCTTATCGAGAGCGAGCCGGGAGCCGCAATAGGATTTGCCGCCTATCTTTCGGCGCGAATACGCTTTCTGACGCGCAGAATAGAAGCGCTGACCGCCGGAGACAGCGCGAGTAAGCTGCTCTCTTATCTGCTCGAGCGCGAGCAGGACGGCGAGGTTGACATTCAGAGCTGCACGGAGCTTGCGCGCAGGCTCGATGTCGGGCGTGCGTCGCTCTACCGCGCACTGGACAGCCTCGAGGCGAGCGGCGACATACGCCGCGAGGGCAAAAAAATTTTTATCACGGTCAAGGATCGTGGTTAAGCGCCGCCGAGCCGCGAAGCGGCTCAG
>OGYF01000518.1_pt1 | contig 39458 bp, 35 predicted proteins | sample 1576451 | NCBI WGS metagenome assembly OGYF01 (sample SAMEA3541505, study PRJEB24748) | human gut metagenome | biome: human gut; feature: human-associated habitat; material: faeces | place: China | collected 2012
ATCTTAAAGTGTAAACAATCATCCCGAACATTTTGTTCACTATCTAGGCTTGACAGAGGTCGCCGCACCCTACAAGCTGCATGTATTTTGCCGTCGAACGATATCCGCCCTACTGCATCGCATTCACATAGTCACTCCAAATACAGAAAAACTGATACCTAAAAACAGGCAAAGCGAAAACTGCCCGTGCCACTTGCGTGACACGGGCAGCGTTCAATTATGCTTTGAGCTTTGGATTATGACTTAACCCTCAACATAAGCATACTGGAAGTACCAGTAGCCATAGGGGCTGTGCCATGTACCCTTGAGGGTCGGGCTCTGCAGCCAGAAGTCGTTGTAGTATGCAACGGGGATGCAAGCATAATCCTCGGACATGATCTTCTCAGCCTCGTGGAGAGCCTCAAAGTGAGCCTTGGAATCGGCAACCTTGGACTTATCAATAGCGGCGTCGAAAGCCTTGCTGTTGTATTTGCCGTCGTTGTTGCCGTTGGACGAATAGAACAGCTCGATCATATTGGAAGCGTCGTTGTAGTCCATGACCCAACCGTTACGAGCCATCTCATAGTTACCGGCGCGGCGCTGAGGAGTGAAGGACGACCAGTCAACAACATCGATCTTCATGGTGATGCCAAGCTCCTTCTTGTAGACCTGCTGAAGATACTCAGCAACAGCCTTGTGGTAGCCGGAATCGTTGGTCGAATAAGTGATGGTCGGGAAGCCCTTACCGTCGGGATAGCCTGCCTCTGCGAGAGCCTTCTTAGCCTCGGCGAGGTTAGCCTGATAGTCCTTGCTGATATAGGTGCTGCCGCCGTTTGCTGCGATAGCGTTGTCAAGGAACATGCCGTCGCCGCTGTCAACGATGCTGGGTCCGACATAGTTGTAAGCCGGGCTGTAGGTACCCTGCATGATGGTGTTGGCAATATACTCACGGTCAATAGCAAGGCTGAGAGCCTTACGGACATTGACATTGTTGAAGGGAGCCTTATTAAGATTCATGTTGAGGTAATAAGTGCCGAGGATCGGATCGACATAGAAGTCGCCGCCGTCGGTTGACTTCTTGAGGCTCGGGATCTCCTCAGTAGGAACATCCTTGATCATGAGAGCCTCACCGCCGGTATAAGCGGCATAGGAAGCAGCGGAATCCTCAAGGAGGAGGAAAGTAAGCTGCTCGGTAACGATCTTGCTGTTGTCCCAGCCACCCTTATAGTTGGGGTTCTTCTTGCAGACGATGCGCTCGCTGGGAGTCCACTCGGTGATCATGTAGGGACCGTTGCAGACATAGGTTTCGGGCTTGGTTGCCCAAGCGTCGCCGTTCTTCTCAACGGTAGCCTTCTGAACGGGGCTCATGGTGCCGAAAGCAACGATCTTATCGAAATAAGAGCAGGGATATGCAAGCTTGATGGTAAGGGTCTTGCCATCCTCGCTCGCCTTGACATTGAGCTTGTCGAGGTCGGGCTTTGTGGTCTGCTTGCCGTCCTCATCGGGATTGCCGATAGCATCCTGATAGCCTTCGATCATGCCGACAACAGTCTCGCCATAGGGAGCGGCGACTGCGGGATCGGCAATTCTCTTCATGGTGTACTCAAAGTCCTTGGCGTTGAGCTCGGTGCCGTCGGACCACTTCAGGCCGTCACGCATGGTGAAGGTCCAAGTAAGACCGTCAGGGCTGACGGTGTAGGACTCAGCCTGTCCGGGCTGAACCTTGTTGTCCTGGTCGATGATAAGCAGTGTCTCAAACAGAGTGATGAGCATGTTGCCGCCATCGACTGCACTGTTGAGTGCCGGATCGAGAGTTTCAGGGTTGGGACCGATCTGAACAGTGATGTTGTCGGTCTTCTTCTCTTCCTTCTTGCAGGAGCCCAGAACTGCGACAGCAGAAAGTGCGAGCACCAGAACAAGGAACAGAGATACGATTCTCTTGATCTTCATTGATACATCTCCTCTACAAATTTTTGCGGCTTTGCCGCTTTATATCCATTGCGCTCTTCGGCGCAACAAACACCGTTATTTTCAGTCCGCGACCTTGTCAAGATGATGACACGCGGCGAAATGACCGGGGCTGACCTCTTTGAGCTGCGGGCACTCGTTGGCGCACTGCTCGTCCGCATAGGGGCAGCGGGTGCGGAAGCGGCAGCCGCTCGGAGGATTCAGCGGGCTCGGGACATCGCCCTCGAGCGGAATGCGCTTTGCGGCGCGCGCCGTCTTGGGATCCGCCTCGGGGATAGCCGAGATAAGGCTTCTGGTATAGGGATGGACGCTGTGCGAAATCAGCTCGAAGCTGTCCGCAAGCTCCACGAGTTTGCCGAGATACATGACGCCGATGCGGTTCGAGATATGGCGAACGACGCTCAGGTCATGGGCGATAAACAGATAGGTCAGTCCGAGCTCTTTCTGAAGATCCTCGAACATATTGACGACCTGCGCCTGAATGGAGACATCGAGCGCGGAGACCGGCTCATCGCAGACGATGAACTCGGGATCGACCGCAAGCGCTCTCGCTATACCGACTCGCTGGCGCTGACCGCCGGAGAACTCATGCGGATAGCGGTTTGCGTGCTCGCTGTTGAGTCCGACGCGCTCAAGAAGAGAGATTATCTTCTCTCTTCTCTCCGCCTTGTTGGCGGCGAGATGGTGGATATCGATGGGCTCACCTACGATATCGCCTATCGTCATGCGCGGGTCAAGGCTCGCATAAGGATCCTGGAAGACCATCTGCATTTTGCGCCTGTAGGGCAGCATATTGACAGCGACCTTGTTCTCCTTGTCGAAAATCACTTTTCCGTCATAGATTATCTTGCCGTCCGTGGGCTCATAGAGTCTGAGCAGAGTACGGCCGACGGTAGTTTTGCCGCAGCCGGACTCGCCGACGAGACCGAGCGTCTCTCCCTTATTGATAAAGAACGAGACATCATCGACTGCCTGGACGAATTTTTTGTGCTTTCCTCTGCCGCCTGCCGGGAAATACTGCTGCAGGTGCTGCACTTCAACGAGCTTTTCATTCTCACTCACAGCTTGTCTCCCCCTTTTCAAATTCTTCTTTCTGAAGCAGCCAGCAGTGGCTGTAGTGCGTATCGCTAAGCTCCGTCTTGGGCGGCATCTCGCGCAGGCATATCTTCATGCAGTTTGCGCAGCGCGGCGCGAACGGGCAGCCTGCGGGAGGATTCAGCAGGTCGACCGGCTGACCCTCGATAGGCACAAGGCGCTCTATCTCCTGAGCGCTGAGCTTGGGAATAGAATTGATGAGTCCTTTGGTGTATTCATGCTTCGGCTCATAGAATATCTCATCCGCCGTGCCGTACTCAACGATGTGACCGGCATACATGACGGCGATTCTTTCGCACATGCTGGCGACGACGCCGAGGTCATGGGTTATCATTATGATGCTCATGCCGAGCTTCTGTCTGAGTTCCTGCATAAGTTCGAGTATCTGAGCCTGAATGGTAACGTCGAGAGCCGTTGTGGGCTCGTCGGCTATGAGCAGTTTGGGCTCGCACGCGAGGGCTATTGCTATCATGACTCGCTGACGCATACCGCCGGAGAGCTCATGGGGATACTGTTTGAGGCGCTTTGTGGGCTCGTTGATGCCGACAAGCTCGAGCAGCTCCTTCGCGCGGTCATATGCCTCTTTTTTGCCCTTGCCCGTATGCAGGCGAATAACCTCGGTTATCTGATTGCCGATAGTATAGACAGGGTTGAGGCTCGTCATGGGATCCTGGAAGATTATCGAGACCTCGTTGCCCCTGATTTTGCGCATTTCTTTTTCGCTCATCTTTTCGATCTGATGACCGTTGAAATATATCGTACCGCCGATGAGCTTGCCGGGATAGGCGGTAAGACCCATTATTGAATAAGCCGTGACGGATTTGCCCGAGCCGGACTCGCCGACTATGCCGAGCACCTCGCCCTCGTTCATGGAGAAGGACACGCCGTTAAGCGCCTTGACCTCGCCCGCAGGGGTGAAGAACGAGAGTTTTTCGTCTTTTATTTCCAGAAGTTTTTCGCTCAAAATTCTCGCCCTCCTTATCAGTTTTTCAGCTTCGGATCAAACGCATCGCGCAGTCCGTCGCCGAAGAGGTTGAATGCGAGAATGATGACGCTGATAAGTATTGCCGGCAAAAACAGCAGATGCGGATAAGTGTTCATGCCCTTGACCGCATCGGTCGCGAGGGAGCCGAGCGACGGCATGGGAGCCGCAACGCCGAGTCCGAGGAAGCTCAGATAGCTCTCGGTGAATATAGCTGAGGGGATCTGAAGAGTTGTGGTAACGATAAGGGTGCCGATGCAGTTTGTGAGCAGGTGCTTTCTGATTATGCGCGAGCTGCTTGCGCCGAGAGCGCGCGCCGCCGTGACATATTCGGACTCCTTGAGCACAAGAATCTGCGAACGCGTGATACGCGCCATGCCAACCCAATAGAGCAGAACGAACACGAGGAATATCGCGATAAGGTTCGGTCCGACCGTGTTCATCCAGCCAAATCCGGGCTGTTCGGCGAGATCCTCAAGCCTCGGTTTCAAGGTGAGCGAGAGCACTATTATCAAAAGAACATCGGGTATTGTATAGAGAATATCGGTGATTCTCATCATTATTATATCGACCCAGCCGCCGGCAAATCCGGCGACGGCGCCGAAAATCGAGCCGACTATCAAAACGAGCGCCGCGCAGATAAGACCGACGGTAAGGCTGATTCGCGTGCCCATCATAAGGCGGACTGCGAAGTCTCTGCCGAGCTTATCGGTGCCGCAGATATGCGGGAAAACCTTTTCGCCCGCGTCTATGCGCGCCTGCTCTGTCTGGCTGTATTCAAAAGGTTTGAGATTCTCGCTGTACTTAATCTGCTGCTCGTAGCTATACGGCCAAAAAGCAGGCATAACATAAGCGAAAAACATTATTATAAGAATGAAAATGAGGCTGACCATCGCTATCTTGTTCTTGCGCAGGCGGCGCATACCGTCCGTCCAGAAGTTGACGCTGTCGCGCATGACGACGAGGCTCTCTTTTTCATCGTTTGTTGCCGGGATAAAATCATCTGCATTCAGGTGCAGACTCGGAAATTTTTTCTTCATCGTTTCTCTCCTGCCGCTCCCTTACTTGAGTTTGATACGGGGATCTATTATCTTATAGAGGATATCAACTATAACATTCGCCGCAATTATAAGAGTGGCAAGAACGATTGTTGTTCCCATTATCAAAGTATAGTCCTGAGTATTTATCGCCGAGACGAAGTCGCGGCCGAGGCCGGGAATAGTGAATATCTTCTCCACGACGAACGAACCGGTCATAAGGCTCGCGAGCATGGGACCGACATAGGTGACGACCGGCAGTATGGCGTTACGCAGGGCGTGCTTGAAAAGAACCTTGAAGTTCGACAGACCCTTTGCCCTCGCGGTGCGGATATAATCCTGACCCATGACATCGAGCAGGCTCGAACGCATAAGGCGGGTTATATAAGCCGTCGGATAAATCGAAAGAGCCGTGACGGGCATTATATAAGATGCCAATGAGTTTAGTCCTATTGTCGGTAATATGTTCAGCTTGCTTCCGAATGTATACAATAGAATAACACTGCTTATGAAGCTCGGTATGGCGATGCCGCAGGTGGCAAGCACGATAATAAGATTATCGGCGAACTTGCCCCTGTTATAAGCCGAGAGACATCCGAGCGGAACTCCCACGAGCAGCGACACGAGAACTGCAACGCCCGCAAGGCGCGCCGAAATCGGGAATTTCGAGAAAATTATGTCGCTGACATTTCGTCCTCGCTGTCTGAGACTCGGCCCCATGTCTCCCTTGAGGAAATCGGACATATAAGTGATATAGCGCTCCCAGAGCGGCTTGTCCAATCCGTATTTTGCGGCAAGTGCTTCCTGAGCCGCCTTGCTCATAGACTTCTCAGCCGTGAACGGACCGCCCGGTACCAGATTCATCAGAAGAAAAGTCAGTGTTGCAACAATGAATATGCACAGCAGACCCATTGCAACACGCTTGATGATATACTTCGCCAAGTATGCCAACTCCCTGTCGTCAAAGTATCGAGGCGAATTTTGTGCGCCGCCCCGTAGAAAAAGCACCACAAACAACTAAAAGTGTTGAATTACAACTATTTATGACTGCTTAATATAGGACATATTAACATAATACAGCCGAAAATGCAAGCTTATACAGGTTGAATTTATTGTCAGATGTCTCGGAATGCCGTCAAAATTTTCGGCGGATTTATATCTCGGTGTCCGCGATATTCGTTTTTTGCGCGCACGCGGCGCAAAGATTCCCGAAAGCGCGCTGTCAAGCCGTTTTGCAAAATTTATTCGCTTTGCTTCAGCAGTGTATCGAAGTATCAGGCTACTGCTCTGCCGCATTAGCCGGAGATTGATTTTGCCATATAAATTTCAGATGTGATATTTGAGCACAGCAAATGAGCATGGCAATATATGCATATTACAGCAAACGGAGCGCAGTAAAAAAACTGTGCTCCGCGAAAAATTATTATTTTATTACTTTCTCCTTATCTGTACGGAAGAACACGATATTGACCGTGAACTCCCTATCAGCCTCGCTGTATGACCAATCGAACTCGCCGTTATATTTTCCCGCCATCGCTTTGATGCTCTTTGTTCCAAGACCGTGGAAGCCGCCGGAATTTTTCGAAGTCCTGAGCGATTTGCCGACGGACTGCGGCTTGCGGTCGCAGGAATTGACGCAGGAAAGCATATCGAATTCATTGACCCTGTTTATCGAAAGCTCTATCGTTTTCTTTTCGGAAACGCTCGCCGCCTCGACCGCATTGTCGAGGATATTGCTCAGAAGCGTTATCAGATCCGGCGCATCCATAAATGAGAGGTTCGCCGTTCTTATATTGTATTCGAAGCTTATCCCGCTCGAATCGCAGATCGATTTATATTTGTTGAGCAGCAGATCGAGGAACTTGTTCTTTGTGTTGCCAAACATCGAATAGTATTTGATGTCGCCGTAAATATTCTCGATATATTCACTGACTGCGGGATCGTTCGCGAGCGCTTTTATGGCGATAAGATGATTTTTCTCGTCGTGCGTTATAGTCTTGAGCATCTCGTTCTGCTGATTGAGCAGGGCGTAATAAGTCTGGTCAGTGCGCAGTCGCTCCGCCTCGCGCTGGGTCTTATAGAGCTCGTCCATCTTGCGCGAAGTGCGCCCGTAAAAGACGAAAGTCAGAAACGCCGATGCGATTATAGCGATTGATGCGACGGAAATTATAACACTTATATTCTTCGACAAATCGTAGCGCACGGAAATCATCCAGAAAGTATAGAGGATAACTATCGACGCTATAGGATAAATCAGCAGGAACGCGGGGATGCGCACGCCCTTCTGACCGCGCAGATACAGTCCCGCATAGACCGCCGCTTTTGTAAGCACGAAGAGGACGGACTTGCTCAGGAGCACCATAAGCAGATAGATATAGACGCTCGACTGATACGCTTTTATATCACCGCCGCCGATTATCGCGAGCAGGCTCATGACTATAAATTCCGACGCAGTGTTCGACACCGCTATGAACAGCGCGCCGAGCGTTGCGCCTTTGATATTGCATTCAAAGAAGAGCTTTGCAAAGACGGAATCGATAACAAAGCAGAGCAGAATATTGACGACCGTCGAATTGACAAACAGGAACGCCGCATACGCCACGGCATAGAAGCCAAAGCCGACCGCCGTTGCGACAATTTTCTTGCCCTTGGTCGAAAACAGATCGTTAAAGAACTGAAAAACAATAAACAGTTCCATAGCATGTGAAAGTGCAGAAACCAGATTCATTTAGATCATCGTCCCCCGAAATAGTTGAGAAAAAAGTGGCGGAAGGGTCGTGCGAACCACCGATTCGATCTTTTTTACATAAGCACTGTCGTCATCACAAATTGCGATCTTCACGAAATGCCACTCCTCGTTGACAATTATACCATATGAGAAAACTCAAGTCAAATTGTTTAAATCGTTAAATCGTTGAGTCATCTTTCTGATGTATGTAACAGTCAACAAGGCGCCAGACCATCCTCTGCTCCTCGACGGAAAGCGACGAGAGCATCTCCCCTATCTGCTCGGGAAGAGAGTCGCTTATAACGCCGGAGAAGAAATAGTCCGCGTTGCAGTCGAGAGCCTTGCAGATGAGCATAAAGCTGTTGAGCTTCGGATAGCTCCTGCCGTTCTCTATATTGGATATCTGATTATCAGAGACTCCTATAAGCTCCGCCAGCTCGGACTGTTTCATTCCGAGCAGCTTCCTGCGCTGCATTATCCGCGCCCCGATAACGGCATTCTTCTTTTCATCGTTCACTTTCATCACCTATGGAAAATGTTACCATTTGCCGCTTTTAATTGGAACAAACTGCCATTTACTAACACAATTATATTTGTAATACGCTGTTATTTTATGCCGTTGTTAAATAATATTAAGGATTTGTGCAGTTTTGACGCAAAAATATGCAGTATTGTTTGTTATATTAAATTTTATTGTTGACGTGTTATCATGTACTTGTCCCAAAAATACCAAAGAAAGGAAATGCCGGACTTAAATGGAACCGGCAGCAGGTGGACAAAATGAAAAACATAGCAAAGAAAGCGGCTGAGTCTGTTATCACTCTCGCCAAGAAGAACGTCAAGGACGACATCAATTCGACCGGTTCGCCCTGGTCTTATCAGCCCCGTATGCCCAAGAGCGCGGAGATCTACAAGAACAAATGATTTATGATCTGTCAGTTCGCCTGACTTCTCGCCTTGAGAAGCGCGGGTATCTGCCGGACAGCGAGGAAGAGATCGTGACCTACGGTCTCTTTTCGTTGTTATCAAAGCTGATGTACGCGGTCATCTGCCTGATACTGGGGCTGATTTTTTCGGTTCCGCTCGAGAGCATGATCTTCTACGCCGTGTTCCTGTTCGTCAAGAAATACGGCGGCGGATTCCACGCCTCGACCGAGGGCAAGTGCATGATACTGTCGACGATAGAAATACTTTTGTCGATATGCTTTGTTTTCTTCGCCCTGCGCGAGCCCATGATTTTGAGATCCGGTGCGCTCGCATCGGCAGTGGCATACATTATAATATGCATCCTCTCCCCTGCGGCGGCGAAAGAGAAGCCGCTCGATAAAGCGGAGCAGATCCGCTATCGAGAGCGGTCGATAATCCGCGTTACCCCGACATTCGCAGCCATGACGGCGGCGCTCATCTTCGGCTATCCGAGAATATGTGCTCCGCTTTGCGCCGCGCTGATGCTTGAGGGTGTCATGCTGACGGCAGGCAGGATATCGCTGAGAAGATACAGCCGCGAAACGGCAGAAGAGTAAACACAAAAGCCATCTCTGAAAAGGGATGGCTTTTGTGTCAGACTGTCGAAAAAGTCCAGCGAAAGCCGGGCTTTTATTGAAATATGTGGTAAAATAAAAGCGGTGATGAAAGTAATAGTAAAACAGAGAGAAAACCGCGAACAGGTAGAAATATTCAGCATAGAAGAATTTGTGCCGGCAGACCATCAGACACACTCCGATATACAAGAAAATGTATGAACGGAGAAAAGAAAAAATTGAACGAGTATTTGCAGACACAAAAGAAAAACACGCAATGCGATACACCCCCTACAAATGCTTTGGCGGTTATAGAGCGACGAAAAATCGCGGATATGCTCGCTCTTCATTTTTTCAAAGTCGGCGCACCCGCTGAGCTTAGCTTTGCAGGCGGCTCTGACTATATGCGTATCGGTATCCGGCATCTTGTCATAGCCGCGGAAGCCAGTTACGGTCGCGAAATAGAAAGTAATCTCTCGCGCGGATGAAACAATCATTTTTTCGCCGGAAATTTTCACTTTACCATCCGTTCGGGCGGTCACGCCGAGCGCGAACGCCATGCCGCGGTTTTCTTTATATTTGACCGGGAAGATATCCTGACGGACATAGTTCGGCGTGACATGATCCGGAGCGTTGCCCGTGAGATACAGTGCGCCGCCATGGGACGAAACGCCGCTGTGCAACGCGCTTTTCATGCGCAAAGTGACTGTTATCGGCGACTTTGAATTTATTTTATAGGCCACAAGTCCCGCCGGATTCGAGGCGAATGCCTCGCGCACGACATCGCCGCAGGTGACTTTGTGGACGGCGGTCATGAGATCGAGCTCGCGGCTGTAAGTCCCGCCCGAGCCGCCGATATTTATCCGCACTTCGCCCAACGGCAGGAAAGTTTCGCTGTAAAAGCCCTGCATTTCCTTTTGAACCAGCGCGTCCGCCTCGGCATTCTTGCCGGAGAAGATAAGCTCGCGGGCGCGTTCGAGCGCAGGGAGGCTCTTTTCGCTGTTATAGTCCCGCGGATAGCCCGACCAGAGCGTGCCGTCGTTGAAGCAGAGACGCTCGCTTTTCCGTCCGCCGTATATCATGACGCCGGTGTGTCCGTTGCCTATCGGCAGCGCTTCGCGCCAGAATCGCGCGGGTGAATCATATTTTATTATATTCATATAGTCAGTCCTTCTGATCCGCCACAATAAAATCGAACTGTTCGGGTACGGTGACTTTCTTCGGATCCTCGTCAAAAAGTTCTTTTCTTATTCCTCTGTAAAGTCTGTCAAGCGTTCTCTCTCCCTCGCGGATATCGAGCAGTTCGAGTCCGCCGTTTTCGAGCAGGAGTTCCTGCGCCTTTTCGGCATTTGCAGAATGGAGATAAGCTATAGCGAGATACATACGCAGTCTCGGCATCTTTTGAAGTTCATCGCTGAGCTCCGGGAACGCGCTTATCACCCTGCCGTAATTTCCGGATTCGAGCAGGAGCCCGAATATGCTCTCGGTAACACTGTACTCGCCCCGGCAGAGGGTCAGGCACTTGTCGGCGAAATAGAGCATATTCTTATCGCCGAGCTGATGCATTATAAATGTATAAAGATAGTTATTATAAATGTTGTTGTCATATACCATGCTCTCGCCGCACAGAGACTTTGCGTCGGCAAAATTTCTTTCGTCATAGGCAAGGTGCGCGAGCTGATAGCATATTCTCCAATCGCTCCTGCTGCGGTTTTCGAGCAGGATATCGCGCTGACGCGCGCGACGCGGCGACGGCAACTCTGCCGCCCGGATATTCCGGCGTCGCCATATTCGACCACCAATACATCGGCACGACTTCTTCGTTCGGGTTCTCAATCCTGACGGCGGACATGAGGCGGTTGCCCTCGAGCCAGAAATCCATCTGATAATAGACCCCGCGTATGCGCTCATATTCGTAAAAGCGCAGCACCTCTTCGCCGTTTGCGCCCTTGACTTCGGCGCAGTACATCTGAGAGCAGGTGAACGGAGAATGGCCTATCACGCCGCAGTTCCACTCGACTCCGCCCGAGAACCAGGCGTTTCTTATCGCGAGATTGCGGAAACGGATAACATCGTTTTTATATATTATATTTTTCTTGTGCCGCTTGTCATAGAGCGTCCACAGTCTGCCGCCGAGGGTCGGCAGGAACTCGCATATATCTCGTCATTTTCGAGCACCGCGACGGTGACTTCCCGCTCGCGCTCCTCGGAATAGGCGTTCTGCTGAGTATAGGGATATGCCGTCTCGCGGAATCCGTAGTTTATAAACAGCCCCTCACAGTCGCTTATCGTGCTCTTGAAAGAGGGCTTGTCGCGAAGCATAGATAAATCCGGGTTCTTCGCCTCCTGCAAAATCTCGGAACGGCGGTAGCGCTTGGTCGTTATCTTTATCACTTGACGTTTGTCTCCTCTTTCCATGTGTTCGCTCCGAAATCGGCTGTAACAGCCGTGCCGTCGGAATAATAAGTACGCTGGACGCGCGAGCCGTCAACAAACTCGTGGCGAACCATTTCTTTGTCGCAGAGCTTTGTCTGAAGAGCGCAGAGACGCTCGACGCGCTCTATCTCCTTTTTCAACGCGCCGTCTTCAATCAGATCGACATCCGCCGAACGCGCGTCGTTGCCGACCTTGAAATCCTTTTCGCCGTAGCAGTGAATATACGGCATACCGGCGTGCATCGCGCAATAGAGCTCGCCGCTCTCGCCCTTGGGGATTCCCCAGTTGTTCCACCAATCCCACGGGATAACAAGGCAGTCGTGATAGACAAGGCTCAGCAGCGGAATCGGTATGCCGACTGCCTGGCCGTTGACCTGCGGGCGCAGTGCGTGCGGGCCGTGGTGCACAAGGCATATGCTGTTGATGAGCTGAGCGCCCGGTTCTTCGGAGGACATGATAAGTCCTTTTTTGTTCAAATAATCAAAGCACTCGGCGCGGTATTTTATGCTCTGCTCGCGGGTTATCTTATGATGCGGATGGAAGCACTCATCGCCCCACATGATAGAAAAAACATCGAGATACGCGCCCTGAACATCTATACCGTGTTCTTCAAGCTCGGTATATGTTTTCTTGACGAAATCGGGAGCCTGCGAAGCGCAGAGGAAGGAGTGCTCGCCACCGTCCCATATCGAGCAATAGGGATGCCCGCCATTGATATCCGTGACCGCCTTTTCCATATCAAAGAACTTCGAGGAATAATAGAAATCACGGTACTGATCGTGCAGGGCAAAGATATAGCCGAGCTCGCGGCAGGTGTCGGCGAGCTCTTTCATGCCCTCCCAGCCGCCTGCCTCCGGGCAGGGCGGGAGTATATACGGATGGTCGTTGTCATAGCCGTGCTCTCCCCAGCCGTCGGTGTGGATATAGAGCTTTTTGAGTCCCGCCGCCTTGAGCGCTCTCATCTGCTCGGCGCGCTTATAGAACGAGGCATAGAGAGCCGAGTTCTGTCCGTCCTTATCATAGAATTGGGACTTCGGCTGTATGTTCGAATATATCTTATGGTGCAGAACCGGGCAGCCGATAAGATTCTCGATATTTTTATTTTCGTCTATCTTCTCTCTGAGCGTCTTTAATTCGCCCCTGTCGGAGAGATACTTTCTGTAATCTTTTGCGACGGTGTTGTAATCGCCGCCGTGATGGAAAACAAAGCGTATTCTGCGCTCATAAGAGAGCTTACCGAGGGACGAAGCCCAATGGACGGAGCTCAAAAATGCGCCGTGATGACCGAAAGACGAGAATATGCAGGCGTCATAGGGCGTTTCAACAATCGCCGAGAACATTCTGTCGTCACATACCCTGCCCCAAACAGGCATATAGCAGTCGCCGGTGTTTATCTTGCGAAGATATTTCGTATAGGCAAAGGTCGAAGCGAAGTTTTCTTTGTATCCGTCGGGCAGCATGAAGCCCTGGCGCATGGCATCGACATGATAGGATACTTTGCCCTTTTTCTTCGAGTTAAACGGCGCAGGGAAATAGACGGCGCGGATATCATAGCCCGTCTCGTTTTCGGCTTTTATCGAGAATACGACGGAGTTGCCGTTCTCAATATGCGCGTTGGTCACGAGCGCAAAATCGAGCACCTTGCCGAACGCCACGAATTTTTCATAGCGACATGTTACACTCTTCCCATCCTGTTTGACGGTCTTTTTCGTCGCGCTCTGAAGAGTTCTGTATGTAGTGCGGTATTTTTTGCCGATTTTCTTTCTGATTATAACATACGGCAGTCTGCCGTCGCTGACCCACCGAAAGCCGTCGTGGTCGATAGTATAATCACCGGTCAATTTATTGAATGAAATTTTAAGCTGCTCGCTCATGTGAACCTCCGATATTTCCGTCGCGTTAGCGCCCGTTTTCTGCAATTATAGCATATGTTTTATCTTTTCGCATTCTTTTAAGCCTTTAAAGCCGTAGAATGTGTTGGCATTTTCATATAAAAAGGCATTCTTCTGAGAGTCGCTGAGTTCGTCCGTTTTGAGCACGAAATCGAAGCTCATCTTATAAGTTATCTCGACCATGGTTCGCGGATAGTCGCTGCCCCACATGATTTTATCATATCCGCAGATATCCGTCGCCTCTTTTATCGCGCGGACAGCCGAGGGATAGGGATAAAATTCCTCGTTGAAGAGCCAGGTTATGCCGCCGCTTTCTATGCGGACATTTTTATTTTTTGCAAGCTTTATCTGCTCCGTCCAACCGTCTCTTGTGACCATGCCGAAATGACCTATTGCTATACACAAATCGGGATACTGGCTGATAAGCTCGGTGAGCGAGCCTGTCTGGCGGTCGCCGTCCGACATATTTATGTCCGTTATCGAGCGAGACCTTTACATTGTCCCGCTCGTGTATCACGACATAGCCCATTGGAGAGTCTCCCTTATTCCGTCGCGATGTATCCGCTCAAGGCTTTCGTCAACGGTGCCGAGCATAAGCCTCGCCGATCTCGGTAACTATCCGCTGATATCTCTCGGCACGAGCACAAAATCATTCGAGTTTTATTCGGCGTTCTTCACCGAGCACGGTCTGCCGTACAGCCCTGACATCGAAGCGGCAACGGCAGATCAGATTCTCCCGATGGCTCAGGCTGATCTCGGAGTCGGATTCGTGCCCGAGGAGTTCGTAAATCCTTCCGACAACGTGCGGATAATCGACCTCGAAGAAGAGATGTCCGAGCGCAGCATCTGCCTTATAAAAAGAAAAGAGCAGCCGCTGAGCGTGGCTGCAAAAGAACTTGAAAGAATGATAATAGAACCGGCGAGCGGAGAGTGAAAAGTGAAGAGTGAAGAGTAAAAATCGGCAAATATCTGACGATACTTGCCGATTTTTGGTGCGGATAACAGGGATCGAACCTGCATGGTTGCCCACCGGATCCTAAATCCGGCGCGTCTGCCAATTCCGCCATATCCGCATATGTGCCGTCCACGGAATACCCGGCACGGCTTTTAGCTGCTATATTATATCAGAGATAATAATTATTTTCAAGTTTTTCGTGTTGTGAGCTACAAAAAATAAAAAAAAGCTTGCTTTTTTGCAAGTTATCTGTTATCATATCATCTGTTACCGAGTAAAGAAGGAGGTGCGACACATGGCAAAATGCGAATATTGCGGTAAGGATGTGTCTTTCGGCATCAAGGTTTCCCATTCTCACAGACGTTCAAACAGAACCTGGAAGCCCAACATTAAAAGGGTCAAGGCTATAGTGAACGGCTCTCCCAAGAGAGTTTATGCATGTACTCGTTGCCTTCGTTCCGGCAAAGTTACACGCGCTGTCTGATGACCGAACAGATATTCACGGCACTGTTTTAAACGGTGCCGTAATTTTTTTGCCTTTTTATATTCACGCTCCGGCATCTTTTTGGGGCGGGCGTAATACTATTATATATTATGCCGTCTTTTCAGACTGCTGACAAAGTTTATGACATAATTGTAAACTTTGGAAAAAGGTATTGATTTTTGGTACAAATGGGTTTAGAATATGAATTAGCACTCGGGGATGCAGAGTGCCAAAAGTTTTTTAAGCTTGTATTTTTTATAATTCAGGAGGAATCGATATGAACATTAAACCGCTTGCAGACAGAGTTGTTGTCAAGCCTGTCGAGGTTGAAGAAACTACGAGCAGTGGCATTATCCTCGCCGCTTCCGCACAGGAGAAGCCCCAGGTTGCCGAGGTCGTTGCAGTGGGTCCCGGCGGACTCGTTGACGGCAAGGAAGTTGAGATGTACGTCAAGGTCGGCGACAGAGTCATAACCGGCAAATATTCCGGCACTGAGGTCAAGCTCAACAAAGAGGAATACACCATAGTCCGTCAGAGCGACATTCTCGCTATCGTAGAATAATTGGAGGTAATTCATCATGGCAAAACAGATCATTTACGGTGAGGAAGCCCGCAAGGCTCTCCAGGCCGGCATCGATAAGCTCGCTAACACAGTCAAAATCACGCTCGGCCCCAAGGGCAGAAATGTTGTGCTCGACAAGAAGTACGGCGCTCCCCTCATCACCAACGACGGTGTCACCATCGCCAAGGATATTGAGCTCGAAGATCCCTTTGAGAACATGGGCGCTCAGCTTATAAAAGAAGTCGCCACAAAGACAAATGATGTCGCGGGCGACGGTACCACCACCGCTACCCTGCTCGCTCAGGCACTCGTCCGCGAGGGCATGAAGAACGTTGTTGCAGGCGCAAACCCGATGGTCATCAAGAAGGGCATCCAGAAGGCTGTTGATGCCGCTATCGAGACCGTCAAGTCCCACTCTCAGCCTGTTAAGGGCACCGAGGACATTGCAAGAATAGCTACCATCTCCTCCGCTGACGAGGACATCGGCAGAATCATTGCCGACGCTATGGAGAAGGTCACCTCCGACGGCGTTATCACCGTTGAGGAGTCGAAGATTGCGCAGACCGAGGCAGAGGTTGTCGAGGGCATGCAGTTCGACAGAGGCTATATCTCCCCCTACATGGTAACCGACACCGACAAGATGGAAGCTGTCATTGACGACGCTCTCATTCTTATCACAGACAAGAAGATCGCAAGCATTCAGGATCTTCTTCCCCTGCTCGAGCAGATCATGCACGCAGGCGGAAAGCTTATCATCATCGCTGAGGACATCGAGGGCGAGGCTCTTTCGACCATCCTTGTCAACAAGCTTCGCGGCGTGTTCACCTGCGTGGGCATCAAGGCTCCCGGCTTCGGCGACAGACGCAAGGAGATGCTTCAGGATATCGCCATTCTCACCGGCGGCAAGGTCATCACCTCCGAACTCGGTCTTGAGCTCAAGGACACCCAGATTTCCGATCTCGGCCGCGCACGCCAGGTCAAGGTCTCCAAGGAGAACACCATCATTGTTGACGGCGCAGGCGACAAGGACGCTATTAAGTCCAGAGTAAACCAGATCCGCACCCAGATTGAGAACACCGCTTCCGACTATGACAGAGAGAAGCTTCAGGAGCGCCTTGCAAAACTTGCAGGCGGCGTAGCGGTCATCAAGGTCGGCGCAGCTACCGAGACTGAGATGAAGGAGAAGAAGCTCCGCATCGAGGATGCTCTCGCAGCAACCAAGGCAGCTGTTGAAGAGGGTTCCGTTGCAGGCGGCGGCGTCGCACTGCTCAACGCTATCCCCTCTGTCAAGGCTCTGCTTGACAGCACCGAGGATTCCGACGAGAAGACCGGCGTGAAGATCGTTCTCAAGGCTCTTGAAGAGCCCGTTCGCCAGATCGCTTCCAACGCAGGACTTGAGGGTTCGGTTATCATCAACCACATCGTTGAGTCCGGCAAAATCGGCTACGGCTACAACTTCGCTTCTGACGGATATGTTGATATGTTCGAGGCAGGCGTTGTTGACCCGACAAAGGTCACCCGCTCCGCTCTGCAGAACGCCGCTTCCGTTGCGGCAATGGTTCTGACCACCGAGAGCCTTGTCACCGACAAGCCCGACCCGGCAGCAGACGCGGCAAACGCCGCAGCGATGGCTGCACAGGCCGGCGGCGGAATGTATTAATCCAAAGCTGAATAAATAATTTGAGCCGCTCGGGCAACCGGGCGGCTTGATTTTTTGGTATTGCAAAATTGAGATTTGTCCATCACTCGAGCTACAGCAAAGTAAAAGCAAGTGTTTCAGCCAATTTTTATAATCAAGCTTTCAACAGCCGCGCCGCAGTGTTTGAAGTCTAACTGAGATAGGCGAGGGAACGGCTTTGCGAAGCAAGCCGCACGAGCGACTCTCAAAACATAGTCGCCTATCGCCATTGGAGCGGGCGCTATGCTTCTTGTTTTTGCCAACATCGCCTTGCGTTAAAGTGAAAAAATCCGCCCGGAAATCGGGCGGATTATGTTATTTTATAACCGTATCAATCGCTTTTCTGACATCGGCGGCGACGGAATCTATATCACGCGCGGCGTCGATGACGACGATATTGTCTCTGTCCTTGAGCAGTTCAAACGCGCTGTAATACCGCTCGCGGATGGCGTTTATCTGCTCCGGGTCGCGCTCAAAAATTTCGAGATACACGCGCCCGTTTTCTATTCTCTCGTGGCAGCTCTCCGGGTCGACATCGAAAAAGATGCAGATATCCGGCTTGAGTATGCCCGGGCAGTTGAGGTTCATATCTATGACCCACTGCCTGTCCTCCCCCACCGCCTGATAGGCGATGGACGAATAGTAATATCTGTCGCATACGACATCGATTCCCGCTTCGAGCGTCTTTTCTATGCCGTTGACGGGGTTCATATTGTGCGCCACGCGGTCCGCGAGGAAGAGCGCAGCGAGCTCCGAGGATGTGCGCTGCCTTGCGCCGCTGAGCACATCTCTTATCATACCGCCGGTCACCGACTCGGTGGGCTCGGCGGTCGGATACACATTTCTGCCCTGCGACTTAAGATAAGCACAAAGCAGAGCCGTCTGGGTGCCCTTGCCGGAGCCGTCAAGTCCCTCGACTACAATGAATTTTCCTCTCATAATAAGCGGTAGTCCTCCGTGTAAATGAAGGTGCATTTGTCGAGCTGTTTGTCAGACACTTTTATCTTTGACGGGAAGCTCGATTTGACCGCCTTTGCCATGTCAATCTGCTCGCCGCAGAGGGTGGCTCTTGCATATTCAAACGCTGCCTCGGTCATTGAAGATGCGGTCAGATCGTCCCACACGACAAACTGGTTCTTCGTGCCGCCGTTCGCTCTTATCGCGGCTCTGACCTTGCTGAACACCTTGGACTTGTTGTCCCACTTCTTGCCGACTTCGATATCAAAAGCGGCGGTGTAGCCGTCATAGATGCTCGGGAAGCTCGTGCCCGCGACGATTATGCCGTTCGGGCAGGCGTTCTTTATAAGCTCCGCCTGAGAAGATATATCGGCGCAATAAGCCGCAATCTTCTTGCCCTCGAAATTCTTGAGCTGGCGGGCAATATCCTCTTTCATGAAACTCTGCGCGCCCTTTATGCCGAGAGCCTGCGAGACATCGTAGCAGTTGACAAATTTATATGTCATGCCGAGCTCCTCGCACTTCTTCTCAGCCGCTTCGCGCGACTCCTTGATGCTCGGGGTGCTCTGCTGAACGCCGGTGGCGTAATAGACAAAGACCTGCGCGCCGCGTCCGTGCGCCTCTTCGACCATCATCGCTGCGTCCTTGGCGGTGTCTATCGCAAGAATGGCATCGGCGGACTTCGCAAGAGTCCGGATATTCTCCTCGGGTGCAGTGCAGACGATGAGCTTATCGGGGTTCTTTGCCTTTGCCGCTCTGACTGCCGCGACGGCTCCGAGATTCGCTCTCGCGATAACTATCGCGCCGTAGCTCGCATCGGAGGCAATATCGTTGACGCGCTTATAGAAATCGAGAATGCCCGAAGTGCCGACGCGCGTGTCGGTATAGACAACGTGCTCAACATAGGAATATTCGCTCGCAAGCTGAGCCGCACGCTGATATTCCTCGGGGTTCTGCGACAGAGTCGCCGTGACTATGGCGATCTTTTTGCCGGGCGCTTTGCCGCCGGCTCCGCTCGAGCACGCGCACATACCTATGGCGACTGCCAGGATGAGCAGGAATGCTGCCGCGGCTTTGAATGTCTTTTTCATATGATACACCTTATTTTTCCATGAACGCTTCGGCGATGCGCACGGTGCTGTGCCCGTCGCAGGCGTCCATAAAATAGTTTCTGAAGTTTTCAATTTTCGCGCTGTCGAAGCCTGACTGCGCCTGCCTGACGGCGGAAATAATGCCCTCGGTATCCCGGACTATAGGGCCGGGAACGAAGTCCTCATATTTGTTATAGAAACTGCGGTCGCGGTCATATTCTTCGAGATCATAGGCGAAGAATATCATCGGACGGCTGAGCAGCGAATATTCAAAAATCACGGACGAATAGTCGCTTATCAGCATATCAGCCGCGCACATGGCGAGGTCGATTCGCACATCTTTTGAGATATCGAACACGAAGTTCTTATATTTTTCGCGCTCTTCGGCGCTGAGCGAAAAGCGTTTCGCCGTCTGCGGATGGAGCTTATACAGCAGGACGAAATCGTCGGACAGCTCCGCGTTCATGCGCTCGATATCGAGCTTCAGATCCATATAGGATTTGAGAATTGAGTTGCCGCGGAAGGTCGGGGCATAGAGAATTATCTTCCTGTCCCCTATCTGCGGGAACTTTTTGAGCATTTCCTCACGGGCGGACGAGACGAAATCGGGATTGAAATAAATATCCGTCCTTGGCACGCCGAGAGGTCTGATTATGCGATCCGGGCAGTTAAACGCCTCGGCATAATACGGAATAATATTGCGCGCCGACACGGTGACTGCGGTATAGGTGTTGTGGATCGGATAGCGCTCGAGGCTCTTTCTGTCCGCGCCCCACTTGAGGTCGGCGGTCGAATAGCCCCATTTTTTGAACGCGCCGCACGCATGCCAAAGCTGAATGACCTCGGTGCCCTTTCGCGGATGATTCGCAAACAGCGGAAAGAATGCATCCTCGACAAAGACGAGTTTGCTCGTCGCATATTCGCGCTGGAAGCGGATATTCTGCCTGAACTCCGCCACCCTCGCGCTTATACTGCCCGCTCTCGCGGGAATGAGCATCTCGGTGCAGTGCATCCCGCGTGCCTCAAGCTCGCGCTTCATGCAGGACAGGTTGTCCGGAAGCGTTTTGCTGTTTGAAGCAAGGAGCACCTTTTTTTCGTCTATCGGCTTTTTCGCCGCGCGCCTGTAGACCGCAGGCCAAATGCGGTAATAGAGCAGGTGGCGGCGCATATCGCCGAGTTTTTTTATCAGTCTTATAAGCAGTGACTTCATCTGTCGCTTTCTTCCTTAAAAATGCAGCTTGGAGTTGACTTCCTGCACGGTCTTTTCGTCAAGCTTCAACACCTTGCGGTCATATGTATACATTCCGTTGACCTCGAACTCGACGTCGCTGACCTGAGTATAGACAGTGGCGCAAAGTCCTTTCTTTATCAGCGGGATGACCTGTTTCTCGTGCAGCTTCTTATAAGCTGCGGAGAGCTTCTCCTTCGACCTGAACATGATATAGCCGAAGCTCTTCTGCTTGTTCCATACATGGCCGTCGAGAATCATGCTGTATCCGCCGTATTCGCTTATAACAAACGGTCTGCCGTCAAGCCTCGGCATATGGATCGGCAGAATATACTTGTGCATGCTCTTGAGGTCGCAGCCCTTCTGATCGTACCAGCCGCTCGCGTGGTCAACGATTCTCGAGGGATCGTATGCCTTGACGGCATCGCCGATCTCCTTCGCGTCGAACTGACCCCAGCCCTCATTGAAGGGCACCCAGCAGCCGATGCAGGCGCAGTTATAGAGATTGTCTATCATCTCGAACAGCTCGCGGCGGTAGTCATCGCGCCACTCCTTTTCGCCGCGGCTGAACCAGTTATATTTATTATCCTTGACGCCGATGCCGATATTCGGCAGAACACCCGCAAGGATATTTCCGATATACTCGCCGCCGCTGACCATATCCTGCCAGACTATCATGCCGAGTCTGTCGCAGTGATAGTACCAGCGCAGGGGCTCGACCTTGATATGCTTTCTGAGCATATTAAAGCCGAGGCGCTTCATCTCGGCGATATCGAATATCATCGCTTCGTCGTTGGGTGGAGTCAGACCGCCGTCGCTCCAATAGCCCTGATCGAGCAGACCGCGCTGGAAATAGGGCTCGTTATTGAGCATAAGGCGCGGCAGACCCTGCTTATCCTTGCCGACGCTGAACTTTCTCATGCCGAAATAGCTCTTGACCGTATCAACAGCCTCGCCGTTTTTCTTCACGGTGAGCACAAGGTCATAGAGAGTCGGGCTCTCGGGGCTCCAGAGTTTCGCATCGGGCACGGGAAGATGCGCGTTGAGCTTCATCTCGCCGGAATACACCTGCTCGCCGCCGAGCGAAATCTCAGCCTCTATCGTGCAGCCGTCAAGTCCCTCGCCGGTGCAGGAGACGATTATCTCGCCCGCGTCGATATCGGGGGTCAGGCGCACGCAGGTGATATGGCTCTGAGCCACGGGCTCAAGCCACACGGTCTGCCAGATTCCGGAGGTTCCGGTATACCAGAAGCCGACGGATTTGAGAACCTGCTTGCCGCGGTTCTGCCAGCCCTTATCGGTCGGGTCATAGACCTTGACAACAAGTTCGTTTTCGCCGTCGACAAGTTCGTCGGTTATATCAAAAGAGAACGGGCAATAGCCGCCGGTATGAGTGCCGACGGAGACACCGTTGACAAACACCTCGCACTGCCAATCGACAGCGCCGAAATGCAAAATGCAGCGCTTATTATCAAAGCGACTGTCGAGAGTGAACCTCTTTCTGTACCAAAGGCGCTCGTCGGGCTGAAGCGCGCGCTGAACGCCGGAAAGCTGGCTCTCGATGGCGAAAGGCAGGATTATCTTGCCGCTGAAATCTTTCGGGCAGGCGTCGCCCGCCGGGGTTATCTCATAATCGCACTCGCCGTTGAGGCACATCCAATCCTCGCGCACAAGCTGTGGGCGGGGATACTCCGGAAGAGGACAGTTTTTGTCCACATCGTCAAAGAATCGGGTTTTCAGATCGTTCACTCACTTAACCTCCGCAATTTAATTAAAAAGTCACATAGTATTATACATTAATTTATGCGTTTTGTCTATAGATTTATTCTCTGTGCCACTTCACGCCCTGGGCGGTATCCTCGAGGACGATGCCCATTTCCTTGAGCTGATCTCTGATTCTGTCCGCCTCTGCCCAGTTTTTCTCTTTGCGAGCGTTCGTGCGCGCCTCAATAAGAGCTTCAACATCGCTGTCGAGAGTCTCGGTCTTGCGGTTATAGACGAGTCCGAGCACACCGGTCAGCTCGTCGAACATGGCTATCGCACCCTCAACAAGCGCCTTTGAGGGGGTCTTGCCGACAACATTTGTATTGATATCGCGGACGAGCTCAAATATCGAAGCGATGGCGTCGGCGGTGTTGAGATCGTCGTCCATAGCGGAGATAAACTGCTCTCTGTATTTATCAAATCCGTCGATAATCGCCTTGTCGCCGTCATGCTCTGCGTCGGCAGCGTTCTTGAGCTCGAAATCGAGCGAATCGCGGCAAGTATAGAGTCTGTTGAGCGCGGCGATGCACTGCTCGATGATATCGGTGCTGTAGTTTATCGGGCTTCTGTACTGGGCGGAGATGAGCAGATAGCGGATCGGCTCATAGCCGTATTTTTCGGCAACATCGCGCACGGTGAAGAAATTGCCGAGAGACTTCGACATCTTCACATTGTCAACGTTGATGTAGCCGTTGTGCATCCAATAGTGGGCGAACGGCTTGCCTGTGAAGCACTCGCTCTGGGCTATCTCATTCTCATGGTGCGGGAAGATGAGATCCTGGCCGCCGCAGTGAATGTCAATGGTGTCGCCGAGATAGCGCCAGTTCATCGCGGAGCACTCGATATGCCAGCCGGGTCTGCCCTTGCCCCACGGGGACTCCCATGCGGGCTCGCCGGGTTTCGCGGCTTTCCAGACGGCGAAATCCATCGGCTCGCGCTTGACCTCGCCGACCATTATACGCGCGCCCGCCTCAAGATCCTCAAGCGGCTGATGCGAGAGCTTGCCGTAATCCTTAAACTTCTCGGTGCTGAAATAAACGTCGCCCTGCGCCTCATAGGCGTAGCCCTTTTCGATAAGGGTCGAGATTATCTGAATGATGGCGTCGATATTCTCGGTAGCCTTCGGATTTATCGTTGCGTGGCGGACATTGAGTCCGTCGGCATCGGTCCAGAACTCTTTTATATAGCGCTCGGAAATCTCGGAGAAATCAACATGCTCCTCGTTTGCGCGTCTGATTATTTTATCGTCGATATCCGTGAAATTCTGGACGAACTTCACATTGTAGCCGCGATATTCGAGATAGCGGCGCAGGATATCGAAGATGCACAGCGGGCGGGCGTTGCCGATGTGGATATAGTTATACACGGTCGGACCGCAGGCGTATATCTTGATCTCGCCCGGAGTTATCGGGACAAGTTCTTCCTTTTTTCTTGTGAGAGTGTTATAGACTTTCATTTATATCTTCCTTTCAGTCAATTTACTGTGTGTTTTCCTGCTCCTCAAGCTGTTTTCTCAGCTGGGAGACCTGATGCTCGAGCCTGCAAAGCTCCTGAGCGACCGGGTCTGGTATATGCACCTGGTCGAGATCGTCGACCCTGACTCCGTTGCGGCGAACGATATGAGCCGGAACGCCGACGGCGGTACAGTCTGGCGGAATCTCATCGAGAACCACCGCGCCCGCGGCGATATTCGAGTTATCGCCGACTTTGAACGGGCCGAGCACCTTTGCGCCCGCGCCGATCATGACATTGTTGCCGATAGTCGGATGGCGTTTGCCGGTATCCTTGCCGGTACCGCCGAGGGTCACGCCCTGATATATCATAACATCGTCGCCGATAACGGTGGTCTCGCCGATAACGACGCCGGTGCCGTGGTCGATGAAAAAGCGCCTGCCGATGGTCGCCGCCGGGTGTATCTCTATCCCGGTTTTACGCGCCGCCCGCTGCGATATCCAGCGTGCGAGGAAGAACATCCTGTGGCGATAGCACCAATTGGCTCTGCGGTGCATTCTTATAGCTTTAAGACCCGGATAGAGGAAGAAGATTTCGAGCGCGCTTCTCGCGGCGGGGTCGCGCCGTTTGAAGGTGCTTATATCCTCCCTGAGCCTGTCAAACATAAATATCAACTCCTTGAGCTCGGATAAAATTGCTGCCGCGATGCGGCGTTAGTTGTTTGGAGTGCGTATGCGCCGTTAATAAGTCTGTGCTTTTTGCAGGCGGATGATATCCGTCCCTACAGCCGCTCAATATACAAATAACATACAAAAAGCCTCCGTTATCCTTGCGGACAACGGAGGCGCCTGAGCGCGGTTCCACTCCTGTTTATATCTCTGCGCGCAAATACGCGCCCGGCCGATAACGGTGCCTTCCGCGCAGGGATACTGTTGTTCCCCCTGCGTGCTGACGGGTGCATTTCGCCTTCATACGGCAAGGAGCTTTCTCAGCTTCGGGCTCCCTCTCTTTTGCCGCGAATATCCGGCTACTTCTCCCGGTAAACGCATGTTATTTTTTGGTTTTTGTCAGCCGATATGACTCGCATATCTACTAATCATTATATTGAAATCACTTGGAAAAGTCAATAAGTTTTTTGCTGTCCACAAAATATGTGATGCCCGAAACGACCGTCAGAACGGCGGTTATCCAGAGCATGATATTCGACACTCTCGCGAGAGTGAACCAGCCGGCGTTTGCAAAAATATCAAACGTCGCGTCAAGCTCGGCAAGGAGCATGATAACAATAGTGAACACCATCTGGCTGACGGTTTTCGCCTTGCCCCAATAATTTGCGGGGATAACAATACCCTGTGCCGTGGCGATAAGGCGAACGCCTGCGACGGCGAACTCGCGGGTGAGGACTATCATGACGATCCAGATGCTGCACCAGCCCTCGCGCATGAATGCGAGCAGAGCGGCGGTGGTGAGCATTTTATCGGCGAGCGGATCGAGAAGCTTGCCGAAAACGGTAATAAGATTATTCTTTCGTGCAATCTTGCCGTCGAGCATATCGGTCAGTGACGCGACTGCAAAAACGGCGAGCGCGACTATGTAATGATAAGGGAACTCAATAAGCATCAGCGCGAGATAAATGGGCGCGAGGAACATTCTTATGAGCGTCAGTTTATTGGGCAGATTCAGCTTCTGCATTTCAATTCCCCTTTCCGGGTTTTATTTTACTGTTCTTCCGAGCAGGTCATATTCGTTAACGCCGAGTATCTCGACATCGACGAATTCGCCTTCTTTTATGAAATCGGGCGAAGTGAAGATTATCTTGCCGTCGATATCGGGCGCGTCCATATATGAGCGACCCGAGTAGCTGTCGGTATAATCATCGTAGCTCTCGGTGAGCACGCGCAGGGTCTTGCCGATCATATTGTTGTTCTTTTCGGTCATTATCTCATACTGATCCTGCATGATGACCTCGGCGCGGCGGGATTTGACATCGTCGTCGACCTGATTCTCCATCTTCGCGGCGGGAGTGCCCTCCTGCGGGGAATATTCAAAGCATCCGAGGCGCTCGAACTCCTCCTCGTTGACGAACTCGGCGAGCGTCTCAAACTCGTCGTCGCCCTCGCCGGGGAAACCGACTATAAACGTCGTGCGGATAGCAATATCCGGCATGCGCTCGCGCAGTTTTCTTATAACCTCGCGGGTCTCTTCCGCGGTGCTGTGGCGGTTCATCGCCTTGAGGATTTTATCGTCCGCGTGCTGGAGCGGCAGGTCTATATAAGGGAGCACCTTGGGCTGGGAAGCCATGGTGTCGATAAGCTCGTCGGTTATCTTATCGGGATAGCAATAGAGCAGGCGTATCCACTCGATGCCGTCGATCTCACAGAGCAAATCAAGCAGATGAGCGAGCCTGTATTCGCCGTAGATATCAATGCCGTAGGACGAGACATCCTGCGCGATAAGCACGAGCTCTTTGACGCCCCCATTCGCAAGGGTCTTCGCCTCTTCGACTATGCTCTCCTCGTCGCGGCTGCGGAAAGGTCCGCGGATGGACGGGATGGCGCAATAGGTGCAGCAGTTCGAGCAGCCCTCGGCTATCTTGAGATACGCCCAGTAATCGGGAGTAGTGAGCACGCGCTCGCCGCACATGGGAAGCTCTTTTTTGTCGGGGAAAACATTGGTCTGCTTGCCGTCGAGGACTTCGTCAACTATCTTGTCGATATCACCGTTTGCGCCGATGCCGACGACCGCATCGACCTCGGGAATCTCCTGAAGTATCTCGTCGCGGTAGCGCTCGGCGAGACATCCGGTGACAATGACCGCGCGGACAAGTCCGTCTTTTTTGAGGCCGACCATCTCCAGAATTGTGTCGATAGCCTCCTGCTTGGCGGAGTCGATAAACGCGCAGGTGTTGACTATAACTGCGTCGAGGCGCTCGAAATTATCCGCATTTTCAAATCCGGCGTTCTGAAGCTTTGCGAGCATCAGCTCACCGTCGACCTGATTCTTCGGGCAGCCGAGCGACACGAATAAAACTCTTCTTTTCTTCATCAAACAGTTCTTCCTTTCGCTTGATAACAGAAATTATACACTATTTTTTCCTTTTCTTATCTTCTAACAGGAAAATTGATCGTCCGTATCTGCATATTCCTCGTCCACAGAGCGCATTGCCGAACGGATATCGGAATAGCCGTAGCCGAGGCGGGTCAGGGCGTTGAAAGTGCGCCGCCTGCCCTTTTCATCGGAAAATTTGCCGGCAAATTTGGTCTCCAGCAGATTTTTTATCCGCTCAACATCGTCGCCGTCGAGCTCTTCAGCGCATTCGCTCGCCGTCTCGCGCGATATTCCGCGCTGTCTTAGCTCCTGTTCAATGCGCTTTTTGCCCATGCCGCGCCGCTCATACAGCTCCTGCGCGAGGGTATGGGCATAGCGCTCGTCGTTGACATAGCCCATCTCTTCAAGGCGTTCGACCGCTTCGCGCGCAAACTCCGCGCCGGAGCGGCGGGTAACCTTTCGCTGAAGTTCCTTTGACGAATGGTCGCGCCGCGAGAGAATATCGACAGCCGCGTTAAATGCACGGCAGGAGCCTGCCGCCTCGCAAAAGGCGGCAAACTCCGCATCGTCAATTTCATCGCCGGAGCGTATATTCTGACTCGCCCAGAAATCCCGGGTAACGGTCAGACGGTACTCCCCATCGACAAGTATATGTATTTTTTGTCCCCTGCCCTGCTGTGCCGTTATCTTCATCAATCGTCATCATCAACAACGATGTCAAGCTTCGCCTTTGCGCCGGAACGGCTCGTGGGCTTCTTGGGCATCGCGGCGGGTGCAGGCTCAGCGGCAGGCGCGGGCTTCTCCGCAGGCTTTGCGGCGGCTCTTGCGGCGTTGTTCTCCGCCATAAGACGCTCGCGAACCTGGGCTTCGAGCTCCGCCATGAAGTCGGGATGCTCGCTGATATAATTCTTGACATTGTCTCTGCCCTGGCCGAGGCGGTTCTCGTTATAAGAGAACCACGCGCCGCTCTTATGGATAATATCATATTTGACGGCGAGGTCGAGTATTTCGCCGACCTTGGATATGCCCTTGCCGTACATGATATCGAACTCAGCCTCTTTGAAGGGCGGAGCGACTTTATTCTTGACTATCTTAGCCCTTGTGCGCGAGCCGATGAACTCGTTGCCGGGGCCTTTGAGCTGCTCTATCTTGCGGACATCGATACGTATAGAAGCATAGAACTTCAGCGCACGACCGCCGGTTGTGACCTCGGGGTTGCCATAGACAACGCCGACCTTTTCACGCAGCTGGTTTATGAAAATTATAATAGTATTCGACTTTGAAATCGCGCCCGCAAGCTTTCTGAGAGCCTGCGACATAAGGCGCGCGTGGAGACCGACATGGGAGTCGCCCATATCGCCCTCGATCTCCGAACGCGGAACAAGAGCCGCAACGGAGTCGACGACTATAACATCGATAGCGCCCGAACGGGTCAGGGCTTCGGTTATCTCGAGCGCCTGCTCGCCGTTGTCCGGCTGAGAGACGAGAAGAGAATCGACATCAACGCCGAGATTCGCGGCATACACGGGATCGAGCGCGTGCTCGGCATCAATGAACGCAGCCTCGCCGCCCATTCTCTGAGCCTCGGCGACAACATGAAGCGCGAGAGTGGTTTTACCGGACGACTCGGGGCCGTATATCTCGATTATTCTGCCGCGCGGAAGTCCGCCGATGCCGGTGGCGGCGTCGAGGGTAACGGAGCCGGTCGAGATAGCCTCGACATTCATTGCCGTGTTCTGGCCGAGTCTCATTATCGAGCCTTTGCCGAAATTTTTCTCTATCTGCGATATCGCAGTTTCAAGCGCTTTCTGTTTATCTGCCATGTTCGTTCCGTCCTTTCGGAGAGCTGAAATTTTGTTCGTACAAATGTTCTGTTATTATTCTACATCATACCCCTGCAAAATGCAAGGGTATTTTGAAAATTATTTTGATCTTGCAAGAAAAGCGATGTTTATGGCGTGGTCGCCGACACGCTCGAAGTCGGTTATGGTGTTGAGATAGAGCATACCAGCTTCGGTGTTGCACTCCTTGCGGTTGAGGCGGAATATATGCGAATCCTGGCATTCGAGGGTCAGGTCGTCGATATGCTCCTCAAGGTCGGAGAGTTCCTTTGCCTCGTTGTCGCTGAGCGACTGGTTATCAAACGCCGCCATCGAACGCTCAAGCAATGTAACAACACTGCCGCAGAGCTGGTTGAGCTCCTCCCTCGCGGGGTCGGAGAACTTGAGCCCCTCGCCGATATTGTGCTGAGCCGCTTCGGCGAGGTTTATCGCATGGTCGCCGACGCGCTCGATATCGTTTATCGCGTGGAAGACGCGGGCGATATAATCCGAGTCGCTGTCGGTTATATCAAGAGCGTTGAGCTTGACGAGATACGAGGTTATATGATGGTTGAGGTAGTTTATGATCTCTTCGTTTTCCATGACCTTGTCGAGATCTTTGTCGCTGCGGTTTATGAGCGCGTGGGCGCTTGTCTCAAAGTTCTCGCGCGCGAGCTTCGCCATGCGGGCGACCTCCTTGCTGACCTGCATGACAGCGAAGGGGGGCGTATTGAGCAGACGGTCGTCGATAAACTTGCAATGCATCTCGCTCTCGCTGTCGTCCTTGCCGGGAACGAGCAGGCAGGAGAGCTTGACGAGAACTTTCGCGAACGGGAACATAACAACGGTCGAGACGATATTGAATACGATATGCGATATGGCTATCTGCGCCATCGGGTCGGGCGACAGCTTTTCTATCCACTCGACATAGGGAGCGAGCAGGGCGATAAGAATGAATATGCCCGTGCCGATGAGATTGAATAGCAGGTGGATAACTGCGGCGCGCTTCGAGTTTTTCTTCGCACCGACGGTCGAGAAGAGCGCCGTGAGGCAGGTTCCGATATTCTGACCGAAGAGGACGAAAACGGAGAACTTGAGCGGCACGAGTCCCTGCATGGCGAGAGTCTGAAGCACGCCGACGGAAGCCGAGGAGCTCTGGAGTACGGCGGTCATGACTATGCCGAGGATAATACCGAACAGCGGGCGCAGAGGCGACTCCGAGACGGTGACGATAAAGTTCATGAAGCCTGCGCTCTCTCTGAGCGGAGCCATGGAATCGGACATCATATCGATGCCGAGGAAGAGCAGACCGAAGCCTGTGAATATTGCGCCGAGGTTCTTGACAACGGTCTTTTTCGACGCGAGCATGAGTATAACGCCGACGAGCACTGCGGCCGCCGCGACACTCGAAAAGTTCAGCGCGATAAGCAGTGATGTGACGGTAGTACCGATATTCGCGCCCATTATGACGCCGACCGCCTGTGCGAGCGACATCATGCCCGCGTTGACGAAGCCGACGACCATGACGGTCGTTGCGGTTGACGACTGGATTATCGCCGTGACGACAAAGCCGACGAGCACTGCGAGGAAGCGGTTTCCGGTAAGCACTTCGAGCATTCTCTTGAGCTTGGCGCCGGCTGCGTTTTCGAGTCCGTCGCCCATCGTCCTGATGCCGAATAGGAACAGACCGAGTCCGCCCGCCATCGACAGAATATTAGCTACGCTCATATTTCAGTCCCCTTATTTCAGTTTTCCTGTCCATTTTCATTTTCCTGTGATTTCCTGTTAATGAGACTCAAAGAAAGCCAAAATCTCACATATATATCTTATCAGCTATTCCTGCAAATGTAAACCGCAAAAACAAATTAAAGCGGCGGAACACGGGTTTATCATCCGTATTCTGCCGCTTTTTGATATTAAATTTTCGCTTTTCTGCGTTTTGTAAAAATTGTCAGCACGGTTAAAAGCGCCGGGAAAAATATGGCGCAGAGTATGCCTTTTTTGAGATCGTCGCCGAATGCGCTCGCCATCATTCCGGCAAAAGTGGGGCCGGAAGAGCAGCCGAGATCGCCGCCGAGCGCCAGAAGAGCGAACATCGCCGTTCCGCCGCCCTTTATCCCCGCGGACGCCTTGCTGAACGTTCCCGGCCACATAATGCCGACGGAGAAGCCGCACATCGCGACTCCGACAAGCCCGAGCACAGCGGAGGAGCTGAGCGCAATGAGCAGATAAGACGCCATGCACAGCGCGCCGCTGAAAATCATCATGCCGTCGAGGTCGATTTTGTCGCCGAATTTGCCGTATATCACGCGCGACACACCCATGAGCACGGAGAAGAGCATGGGACCCGCGAGGTCGCCGACGGTCTTTGAGACACCGAGACCCTTTTCCGCAAAGGTCGAAGCCCACTGGCTGACCGCCTGCTCGCTCGCGCCGGAGCAGAGTATCAGCAGCATGAATATCCAGAACATCCTGTTGCCGAGCAGCTGTTTAAAAGAGAGCCCCGTCTCCCCTTCTTCGATAAGCGGGGCTATCGGAACGCGGACGAAATTCAGGGCGTTGACTATCGGCACGACTGCCCAGATAAGGGCGAGATACTTCCAGTTAACCGTTGTGAATATCGAGAAATAGAGCGTTGAAATGCCGACGACAGCGACGCTGCCCCAGCAATAGAACGAGTGGAGCAGGCTCATCATCTTCTCTTTATTATCCGTCGGGCACGCCTCGACTATCGGGCTGACTATGACCTCGAGCAGTCCGCCGCCGACCGCGTATAGCACAACGGAAATGAGCAGACCGACAAACGGAGACGGCAGGATATCCGGCAGGACGGTCAGAGAAACAAGCCCCGCCGCCGCGAACACATGAGCCGCAACAGCCGCCGCGCGGTAGCCTATCTTATCGATAAAGAACGCGGAGAGAAAGTCGATGCAAAGCTGGAGAATAAAATTGACGGTTATCAGCGCAGTTATCTTTGAAAGCTCAATACCGTAGTTCTTGTTAAAAGTCAGAAACAGCAGGGGTACAAAGTTATTGACTATCGCCTGGACAACATAGCCCGCGAAGCAGGCGTTGACGGTCGATTTATAATTTTTCTTCATGAAATTGCCTTCTTTCTGCGGCGCGGAATAATGAACTCGCGCACGAGCATTATCACCGACAGAGTCAGCGGGAATATGACGGCGCAGAGTATGCCTTTTTTGAGGTCATCGCCGAAGAAGCTCGCCATCATTCCGGCAAAGGTCGGTCCCGCCGAGCAGCCGATATCGCCGCCGAGGCAGAGAATAGCATACATCGCCGTTCCGCCGCCGTGGAGCGCAGAAGACATCTTGCCTATCGTGCCCGGCCAGAGGATACCCGCAGACAGTCCGCACACGGCGACGCCGACAAGACCTAGAATGGGCGAAGAGGTCAGCGAGATAAGAAAATAAGAAGCCGTGCAGACGCACCCGCTAAGGAGCATCATTGAATCGAGATTTATCCTGCTGCCGAACTTGCCGTACATAAAGCGCGACACGCCCATAAGAATCGAGAAGAGCATGGGACCCGCCAAATCGCCGACGGTCTTTGTGAGCCCGAGCGCCTTTTCGGCGAATGTCGAAGCCCACTGGCTGACCGCCTGCTCGCTCGAACCGGCGCAGAGGATAAGCACCATGAATATCCAAAACGCCTTTGTTTTGAGCATATCCTTTATCGAGAGCTTCTCCTCGTCCTCGCCGACGACGGGCGCTATAGGCACGCGGGTGAACATAACGGCGTTGACTATCGGGAGTATCGCCCAGACAAGCGACATTATCTTCCAATTATCCGTCGAGAACAGGGCGAAGAACAGGGTCGATATACCGACTGCCGCGACGCTGCCCCAGCAATAGAACGAATGGAGCAGGCAGAGCAGCTGATTGGAATTTGTTGACGGGCAGGAGTTGACTATCGGATTTATCGTGATATCCAAAAGACCCGCTCCGACTGCGTAGCAGAACACGGAGATGAGCAGTCCCGCGAAAGCCGAGGGCAGTATCTCCGGCAGGATCGTCATGAAAATAAGACCCGTCGCACACATCGCATGGGCGAGCACCGTTGAAGCGCGGTAGCCAATGCGGTCAACAAACAGCACCGCAGTTAAATCAACAAATATCTGAATAAAAAAGTTCGCGGTGATTAAAACGGTTATTTTCGAGAGCTCGATGCCGTACTGCGCCTGAAAGGTCAAAAACAGCAGCGGCGCGAAATTGTTGACGACCGCCTGAACGACGAACGCCGTAAAGCTCGCCGCAACCGTATGTTTATAGCCTATCTTTTTCATCCCTGTTCCCCCAAATGAGAATTGCACACAAAAGGCATTTTAGCACAAAGCGCAGGCTAAATCCATAGATTTTAAAAAAAGAGCAAGGTGCTCAAAAATTGCAGAAATGCGGCGGCGCGGCACATAAAGTTGACGAAAAATTGCAGCCGATTCAGGGCGAAAAATTGTAGAATTCAATTTTGGGCAAAAGTAAAAAGCCTTGAAACAATCAAGTTTCAAGGCTTTTTATGGAGCTGCTAACCAGATTCGAACTGGTGACCTCATCCTTACCAAGGATGTGCTCTGCCACCTGAGCCATAGCAGCGAATGGCGACCCGGAACGGTCTCGAACCGTCGACCTCTAGCGTGACAGGCTAGCGCTCTAACCAACTGAGCTACCGGGCCAATTTGTCGGCTCTCACCGAACGCACATTATAATAACATAAGATTCCGGGTTTTGCAATACCTAATTTTAATTTTTTTGCGCCGAGGACGGTTTTTTTGACACAGTTTGTCTGATATTCTGATTTTTTGCCAAAATGTACCGCGTTTTATGCTTTATTCCCGCTCCCGTTTGCGAATCTGCCGTAGCGTCGCATCGGTACAGCGCACACGGCGACGCCGATCGCGCCGAGGATTATCCAGAAAATAACCGTCGCAGTCCAGCCGAATTTTTCGGACACCGCGCCGAAGCCGTAGGTCGATATCGCGCTGCCGATATATGTGCAGGAGTTGAATATTCCGCCGACTGTCGAGGCGCAGCCGTATTTCGCGAAGCGCACGGGGATAAGCGTGATGAACAGGTGATTTATCGCGGTGATGAGCGTTGTGAAGAGCGCGAAGAATATGACGCACAGGGCGATGGGATAGTGACCGACGAAGAGTATTCCCGTCAGCGGAATGAGCGTCAGAGCGAAGCAGAACGCCGCCGCGGCGGTCTCGTTGAGCTTGAACGGTCCTTCATAGAGCTTCGTTGAGAACCACGCGCCGCTGAGGTTAATTATCGGCAGGACAGCCGACAGCAGGACGGAAAACGACGCCGAGACATTATATTTTTCTTTAATGAGAGTCGGCACCCACGAGGTCACGCCATCCTTGAGCATACCCTGGACGAGTATGCCGACGCAGATAACCGCCGCACCGGAGACTATGAACAGCTTGCCGAGGGAGACCTTCGCCCCTGTATTCTCCTGAACAGGGAGGGACTTTTTCTCCCCTCTTCCGAGTATTTTCGAAGTCTTTCCGGCGGCTAAGCACCAGAAGACAAATATGCAGGCTATTATTCCGGCGGGAATAAAAAATGCGAAATGCCACGACGCAAAATTTATCGCGCCGGCGGATATGACATAAGACAGCAGGCTGCCGACCGGGAACGACGCCGCGATATAGAGGCACGCGCGTCTGCGCTGCTCTTCCGGCAGGATATTCGATATTATATAAAGTATAGGAGTCCAGAGCATCGACTGGACTATTCCGTTGAGTCCCCACACTACACTCATGACTATGTAACTGCCCGAGCACAACGGCATGAGGATATTCGCGCACACCGTGCCGACCAGCCCCGTGCCGACCATTTTATAGGGCGAGACTCGGTCGCCGAGGATTCCGCTGAATATCTGACCCGCTCCGTAGCAGAAGAAATAGACCGTGCCGATAAACCCGGCGTGGGACTTTGAAAACACGCCGTCTGCGACTATCGCGGTGAGCGCGGCGGTATAGTTTATTCTGCCGAGATACGAGGCACAATAAGCCGCCCAGCAGGCAACAAAAAGCAGCGTGCCCGCCGAAAGTATTTTTTCTTTGTCCTTGCGCTGTTCCATGACTCTCTCCCAACCCGTGATGAAGCAATTATAACACCCGGTTATTTTTTGTCAACGGTCTTTTTGCCGCAACTTGTTGAGTTTGGAAATATTATGTGATATACTTAACAATGTATGAGGCAACATATTTCAACGGCTTACAGGAGAGGCAAATGAAATCTATCAAAGAAATTTACAGAATCGGACGCGGCCCGTCAAGCTCGCACACCATGGGGCCCGAGTCCGCCGCCAAGATGTTTATCGGCGAGTTCCCGTCGGCGGACAGATATGAAGCGGTTCTCTACGGCTCACTCGCAAAGACAGGAAAAGGTCACGGCACGGACAGAGTTCTGCGCGAGACCTTCGCGCCACGCGTGCTCGACATAAAATTCGACATGACGACGACCGACATCCCCCACCCCAACACGCTCGACTTCGCGGCATTCGACAAGGACGGAAACGTCATCGGCAAGCGCAGAGTCTGCAGCGTCGGCGGCGGTGCGATAGAAATTGAGGGCAGAAAGGACGCGGAGCCGCCCGAAGTCTACCCGTTCAAGAATTTCGCGGAGATAAAAGAATACTGCAAGAAAGAAAATATCCGTATTCCCGACTTGGTTGAAAGATTCGAGGGCGAAGGGATCTGGCATTATCTCGACCGCGTATGGATCGTCATGAACAGCTGCATCAAGCGCGGACTTGCCGCCGAGGGCGAGTTGCCCGGCGGACTCGGCATAATGAGAAAGGCGCATATGCTCAACAACCGCCGCCACATGGACGAGAGCCCGGAGACGCGCGAAAACAGGCTCGTTTGCGCCTACGCCTACGCAGTCAGCGAAGAGAACGCCTCCTGCGGCGAGATAGTAACTGCCCCGACCTGCGGCGCATGCGGAGTTCTGCCCGCAGTTCTGCGATACACGGCGGACAGGCGCGGATTCTCTGAAAATGAAATTCGCAGAGCCATTGCGACCGCCGGAATCATCGGCAACGTTATAAAGACGAACGCCTCGATAAGCGGCGCGGAGTGCGGATGCCAGGCAGAGATAGGCTCGGCGTGTTCAATGGCGTCGGCGGCGCTCGCGGAGCTCTACGGCATGGACACGGATCAGATAGAATACGCCGCAGAAGTCGCAATGGAACACCATCTCGGGCTCACCTGCGACCCCGTCATGGGGCTCGTTCAGGTGCCCTGCATCGAGCGCAACGCAGTCGCCGCGATGAGGGCGATAAACGCGGTGAGCCTTGCAAACTTTTTGACATACACAAGAAAGATATCGTTCGATCTGATAGTCGAGACGATGTATCAGACGGGCAAGGATCTTTCAAAAATATACCGCGAGACGAGCGAGGGCGGACTCGCCAAGCTCTATAAAACCGCACAGAAAAACGAATCCACGGAGGAAATAAAATGAGCAAGCAGTTAAGACAGCCCGCAGCGGGTGACACCGTTGCAACGATAAAGACAAACAAGGGCGACATAAAAGTGGTCCTCTTCCCCGACGCCGCGCCCAAGGCGGTCGAAAATTTCACGACCCATGCGGACAACGGCTACTATGACGGGGTCATCTTCCACCGCGTTATCCCGGATTTCATGATCCAGGGCGGCGACCCGCTCGGCAAGGGTATCGGCGGCGAGAGCATCTGGGGCAGACCGTTCAAGGACGAGTTCAGCCGCGACTACCACAACCTCAGAGGTGCGCTGTGCATGGCGAACGCAGGTCCGAACACGAACGGCAGCCAGTTCTTTATCGTTCAGGCTCCGTCGGTTGACGAGCGTTTTATCCCGCAGATGGAACGCCTGCCCGATATGTTCACGGACGAGTCTATTGAAGACTACAAGGCAGTCGGCGGAACTCCGTGGCTCGATTTCAGACACACCGTGTTCGGTCAGGTGTTCGAGGGCATGGACGTTGTCGATGCGATAGCCTCGGTTGACCGCGATTCTTCGGACAAGCCGCTCGAGGATGTCATTATAAATTCCGTCGAAACTCAGACGCTTTGATTTTTGCTCTTTACTTTCAAATTTTAGTGTGCTAAAATATATAAATGTACGCGGAGTCAAACCCAATATGACCGCGAAAAGGAGTAACTTTGATGAACGGCAAGCTGAAAGACAGCAACGTTGATTTTCTGTTCAAAGCGGTTCTCGCCCTCGAGAATATCGACGAGTGCTATGATTTTTTTGAGGATCTCTGCACCGTGACCGAGCTCAAGGCTCTTTCGCAGCGCATAGTTGTTGCGAAGATGCTCAGCGACAAGCAGGTTTACAGCGAGATAGTCAGCAAGACCGGCGCAAGCACCGCCACTATAAGCCGCGTCAACCGCTCGCTCAACTACGGCTGCGACGGATACGAGAAGATATTCGAGCGCATCGACGCCGCAGAGGCCGAGAAGAAAGACTGATAATGAGCGAATATTCATTCTTTGCCCGTTTTTATGACGAGCTGACGCAAAATGTTGATTACGAGAGAAGAGCAGAGCATTTTTCTGCTCTTCTGCTTTCATATGGGATAAAAAGCGGAACGGTTCTCGACCTCGCCTGCGGCACGGGCACCCTGACTTCGCTGATATCCGCGCGCGGATACGACATGATCGGCGTTGACTCGAGCCCCGATATGCTTTCCCAGGCTCAGAACAGGGCTTTTGAAGAGGGGCAGAATATTCTGTTTCTCTGCCAGCAGATGCAAAATCTCGACCTTTTCGGAAAAATCGACGCCGCACTTTGCACGCTCGACAGCATAAATCATCTGACCGAGCCCGAGGATGTCAGGGAGACATTCCGCCGACTCGGCACATTCATCCGCCCGGGCGGGATGTTCATATTCGATGTGAACACGATATACAAGCACCGCGAGATTCTCGCGGACAACTCGTTTGTCTACGAATACCCGGATGTTTTCTGCGTCTGGCAGAACAGTCTTGACGAGGAGACGGACACGGTGGACATCATGCTCGACTTTTTCGAAGAGAACGAGGACGGGACATACGAGCGCACGAGCGAAGATTTCAGCGAGCGCGCATATAGCCTCGACGAGCTTTCAAAATGGCTCGGCGACGCGGGATTTGACATTGAAAACATATATGACGGCATGACAAATGAACCCGTCAGAGAAGATTCCGAGCGCGCGGTGATTGCCGCGAGGCGCAGGAAATAACAGGAGGACAAAAATATGAGCAAGCTTATACGCTGCATTTCCGAGGACGGCACGCTGACCGTTATGGCTGCCGACACAACTGATATAGTAAACAGGGCGCAGGAGATCCACGGCACATCCGCCGTCGTTTCGGCGGCTCTCGGCAGGCTGCTGACGGGGGGGGGGGAGCCTCATGGGCAGCGCACTCAAAGGAGCAGACGACTCCGTCACGCTCAGGATAAACGGAAACGGCCCTGCGGGCACCGTGCTCGCGGCATCGGACAGCCACGGCAACGTCAGAGGATACGCTGTGAACGCCGTTGTTGAGCTGCCGCTCAACGACAAGGGCAAGTTGGACGTTTCCGGCGCAGTCGGCAAGGACGGCTTTTTGACCGTTATCAAAGACCTCGGACTCAAGGAGCCTTATGTCGGTCAGGTGCCGATAGTCAGCGGCGAAATCGCTGAGGACATCACGAATTATTTCGCGACGAGCGAGCAGATACCGACCGTCTGCGCGCTGGGCGTGCTCGTCAACCCCGATCTCACGATAAGAAAGGCGGGAGGATTCATAATCCAGCTGCTCCCGACCGCCGACGACACAATTATAGACAAGGTCGAGAAGTGCATCAGCGACATTGAGCCTGTGACGACAATGCTCGACAAGGGGCTCTCCCCCGAGACCATCTGCCGCACCGTGCTCCCCGCTTTCAAGCTCGATGTGCTCGACACCTCGGAGCCGGAGTACAGATGCGACTGCTCGCGCGAGCGCGTCTCCCGCGCGCTGATAAGCATGGGCAGAGATGAACTCGAAAAGCTCAAGGAGGACGAAAAGACCGAGGTCTGCTGCCAGTTCTGCGACAAGAAATATGTGTTTACGCCCGCAGACATCGACAGGCTGCTTGAAGAGAGCAAGGGAAAAGAGGATAAGTAAAATGATAAGCCCCCTCCGCAGAAAAAACTGCGGAGGGGGTAATTTTATGAGTGAGATGTTTCAGGATTGTTCAATTTCGTCGGCAAAACTGTCCGTTTTACTGCGAGTTTTGCTTTGCGGTGTTGATGGAGGAGATGAGGAGCCTTCTTATGGTACCGCATTGAGCATACAGCACCTTTGCCGTCTCGGGTTCTAAAATTCCAGATTTTATAAATAATTCAAGCCAATATTCAGTCTCATAACATTCCTTGAGCGAAATCTGAAGTTTCGCAACAAAATCGGCCTTGCTCTGCGCATAATTCGCCTCATGAATGTTTGCACCTATTGAGGTTGCGGAGCGTTCAAGCTGATTAACTAACGAATGATGACCCTTTATGCCGCCACACATTTTGACAACATTCACCGAAAAATCCACAGACAAACTGCGAAGCTTTGATTCTGCCATACAGATACCACCTTTTTATTCAGAATACTACAAAATCTCTGAATTATCAAGCGAAATCGCTCGCTAAGCTCGCGGTGAAATAATTTGCTCTGCAAATTGTGATATTTGATGCTTCTCATCAAGTGAAATGAAATAAATCCCTCACCGCCGCAGCGATTTCACACGCCGCAGGCGTATTTCACGCCCGCAGGGCA
>OGYF01000523.1_pt1 | contig 39287 bp, 35 predicted proteins | sample 1576451 | NCBI WGS metagenome assembly OGYF01 (sample SAMEA3541505, study PRJEB24748) | human gut metagenome | biome: human gut; feature: human-associated habitat; material: faeces | place: China | collected 2012
GGCAATCAGAATGCTTGAAAGCATCTCCGGCTGGAAAGATGCCGACGAGCAGATTAATACTTGTCAACTGAAAATAAAAGAACTCAAACTGGAAGCGGAGCGCCAAGCGGAAGAACATCGCATTGCAGTCGAAAAAGCGAAGAAGAAAGCTAAAAAAGTTTTCATAGCGATAGCGTCTGCTGCCTGTGTTTGTGCGGTTTTTCTTATTTTGCTGAAAACTGTCATTATACCGAAGCAAAAATATAATCAAGCTATGGAATTGATTTCCTCCGGCGATTACAAGACGGCGTATATGCTCTTGGACGGCCTTTCATATAAAGACAGTGCCGAAAAGTTTGCGAGTTCAAAATTAAAATATGAGCAAGCAATAATAAAGAATGCAAAGGTTGGCGATATTGTATATTTCGGCACTTACGAGCAGGACAACGATACTACCAACGGCAAAGAGGATATTGAGTGGCTTGTTTTGGCGAAAGAAAACAACAGAATTCTTGTTGTTAGCGATAAGGCACTCGACTGTAAGCCGTATAATCAAAGCTGGGATTATGTAACATGGGAAACTTGTTCATTGCGCAACTGGCTGAACAACGATTTTATTAATGCGGCATTTTCTGCCGAAGAAAAGGCGATGATTCCTACAGTGACCGTATCTGCAGATAAGGACCCCGACTATAGCACCAATCCGGGCAATGCAACGCAGGATCAAGTTTTCTTACTCAGTATAACAGAATTCAATAAGTATTTCAGCTCCGATAGTGCAAGACAGTGTAAGCCTACGGATTATGCAGTTGCTAATGGCGCTTGGGAAAGCGACAGTGGCAACTGCTGGTGGTGGCTGCGGTCGCCCGGCGAAACTCAGCGTTGTGCCGCCGGTGTCTACAGTGGCGGATCGGTCTGTAGGGGCGGCTTAGGTGTCGACGGCGATGACAAAGCTGTCCGCCCCGCGTTGTGGATCTCTATAGACGGCTAAGTCAGGCGTTTGTGTATACCTCTGCTCATAAAACAGAAAAATCGAGTGCTCACGGGGAAAAACCCTTGCGAGCACTCGATGCTATTTCATATAAAAAAGCACCTGCAAACGCAAGTTCTTTCCGTATGGTTGCGGAGGCAGGACTTGAACCTGCGACCTCCGGGTCATGAGCCCGACGAGCTACCAACTGCTCCACTCCGCTATATAAAACAACAGCAAGCAAACCGTCTAACAATTGTCTAACACTATTATTATTTAGCGATTTTTCGCACCACGCGAACCGTTTATTAATTGCGTTATATGGGAAAAATCATGGTTATACACTGCGTGGAATCAAATGACACTGTTTGATATTCGCGTCACAACCACTGTTAACCGCAGGGTCGTTGGTTCGAGTCCAACAGGGGGAGCCACGAAGGAAACCTCTTTTGTCTACCAAGACAAGAGAGGTTTTTTCATGCTTTTGGGGCGAAAATTGGGTAAAATACAACAAAATCGGGCTTCGGAGCGGTCGAGAGGCTTCTCCGGAGCCCGATTTTTTGTTTTCAGGGTGAAAATACTGGTGTACAAATCGCTTTTCTTTGCGCCTGTAAAGAAAAGCAAAAAAGGGTCAGAGAGGGAGGATTTAAACCATATATTACTTGAAGTTTGCAGGAGTGTACTAAAAGAGCTCGACAAGGACAGACAACCAGAGTCTATGATGAATTTCGGCGTAATGAAATCGTTACTTCATCACGTAAAATCAGAAAAAACATTGAAAACAGGCGAAAATAGAGTATAATATTTAAAATGCTAAATCTGCGCTCATTAGTGCAAGAAGGAGGTCGCGAATGGCTGGACAGACAGTTTTTTCCGAGATGTGGAAGGCATATCGCGGTGTTGTTCTTCATAGCATTGTGACCTCATTTGGCCTCGATTTTATCGTTCGAGATCAACACGGCGGAGATGTCGATACAATCCACGGAGTTCGAGAGACTGGTCAATATAAAAACGCTCGGAATGCAGCGGCATACGAAGCTCGCGGCGAATACGATCGCGTTGCTTACCATCATAATGATGCCTACGATAGCACCGTTCGTACTGCAAGAGACACGCACGCATTTTTCGACGATGCATACGTGCCGGGGAACAAGATTTATTACGGCAAGGCGTCTGCTCTCAGGGATCCTTCAGCGACTGAGCTTGGTACACGACATAAGGCGAATCTCGATCATGTTATTTCTGCACATGAGATTCACGAAGATCGTGGGCGTGTACTCGCAGGTAAAGACGGTGTAGAGATGGCAAACACAGCCACAAATCTGCAGTTCACCAATGAATATCTGAATAAAAGCATGGGAGATATGACCATTGAAGAATACATTCAATGGCGCGTAGATCGTGGAGATCCACTCCCTGATGACGTTGTCGCGCAGATGCGAGAGAAAGACTCCGCAGCAAGGAAAGAATACGAACGCAGCCTTGCAGAGGCGTATTATTCAAGCGATCGCTTTATTATTGATGCCGGAGTAGCTGCTGCGAAACGCGGTTTGGAAATTGGCGCACGGCAGGCAATTGGTTTTGTGTTCATTGAGATTTGGTGCGCCTGTGAAGACGAAATGAAGGCACTACCTTCCGGCGTGTCATTCAGCGATTGCATGAACGCTGTAGCAACCGGAATTCAGAAGGGTTTTGAAAACGCAAGGTCGAAGTACAAGAATTTGCTGGCACAGTTCGAGCAGGGCTTTGTGGCCGGTGCGATGGCCAGCCTAACGACATCGCTTATCAACATATTCATCACCACTGACAAGAATATGGTGCGATATATCCGTCAGGGATATACTACGGTTGTTCAAGTAGGTAATATTTTGCTAATCAACCCGGATGACTTATTGCTTGGTGACCAGTTGAAATCTGCAATGGTTGCCTTGACAACCGGAGCCAGCGTCATCGCAGGAACTGCGGTTGGAAACCAGATCGCAAAGACACCTATCGGGCAACACGAGAAGATAGGTGTGGTCGTACAGAATTTCTGCGCTTCGCTTGTCAGCGGACTGATCTCTTGCACCTTGTTAATCATGATAGACCGGAGCGAATTCATTCGCAAAGTGGTCGAACGCCTAAATGTCTATGGATCTGTGGAATATGAGATAAGGGAAACGTCGGAATCGTTCATAGCCCTTGCTGCAGAGATCGCGCATTATGATATTACCGAGTTTACGGATCAGATCGAAAAGCTCGATGGTTTCACACGGCAGATGCTTCGTGCCAACGATGATGAACTCCACGACATTCTGCTTGACACATTTGAGGAATTTGACATTCCACTTCCGTGGGAGGGCGACTTCGATGACTTCATGGGCAACCCGGATAATTGCCTCGTTTTTGATTGAGGGAGGGATGTCTTATGATAATGCGGATCATACGATGGATCATTAGTTTCTTTACAAAGCATAAGCGTGGTGTAATTGCTGGTGCAGCGGGACTCGGAGCAGCAGGTGCAGGTGCCGGATTATTCAACGCGCATAAAGCAAAAAAGATAAACCGTCAGGCTCTTGATATTCAACGGGCTGCACTTGAAAGGCATGAGCAGGCTTATCAGGAAACTCAGGCAGTATTAGCTTTGCTTGGCGAAGTGGAAAAGGATGCAATCGATAGCTTCGAGCATTTCGCAGACACGATGGAGCGGATACAGGGCCGACCGAAGTTTAAGTCGAGTAGCTTCTCCACGGTAAAGCTGCCAAACTATGAACCGGAAGAAATCAAAAATCTGTCCGCCGAAGTCCGAATGGCAATCGATGGTGTCGTCGGTGCTGGCGTAGGAGGATTGGCTGGCTTGGCGGCGTTCGGTGCTGGAGCTGGTGCGCTTGTCGCAGCACCAGCGATGGTCTTAGGTGGTGTAGTTCTATGCGTCAAAGGATTTGGTTTGAAGAAAAAGGCCATAGAGAACAAGTTTCAAGCGAAACAGATGAAGAAGAACGTTGACGAAATCGTCGCTTTCTATGCTGAGCTGAGAAAAGCTGCAGATTCGTTCAGAGGAAGCGTGACCGCCATTTACAGCAGATACGCAGAAGGCCTGCAATGCGTGGAGGATACACTCGCAACAAAAACAGTCTGGAAACAGTTCTCTCGTGAAGAGAAGAAAAATGTGGAGAATACCGTTTTTCTGGCGCGGTTGCTCTATGAGATGACCCAGACGAAGATTGTGGTCAGGCAGGAAAAAGAGGATAAGCTCGAAACCGTTAACACGGTTGAGATAGCTAAGCTTCAGAAGCAGGCGACCAAGCTGCTGGGCAAGACGGCGTAGGCGTTATGTTTGTGTGTTTTCTTTGTATTTCGAGAAAAAACACTAATCAAATGCAGCGAAACTGGGCTTCGGAGTGGTCAATTGACTACTTCAAAGTCCGGTTTTTGTTTCTACTGCGTGGCAGCACGGAAAAGTGACTGTACAAATCTTGTCCCCTCCAGTCCATAGAGCACTAACGAGAGAGACTAGGACGAAGAGGCACGAACCAGATGTTCACGAAAAACATCCATTCAGGTAATGATATAATTACGTGAAAATGTTGAAAACCCGGGAGATTTGTGATATAATAGATAAGTATAATTGTACCCATTTCAAAAAGGAGGCGCGGTATGGCTGCTAACATGCAAAAAATCAAGTTGCTGAAGCTATATGAACTTTTGCGCAAAGAGACAGATGAAGCACATCCTATCTCCCGCGTTGAGCTTTGCAGACGGCTGAATGAGATGGGCATTTCTAGTAACGTTAGGACTTTGAGCTTGGACATCGAAGTCATGCAAGAGAATGGCTTTGAGATCATGAGCTTCCTTAAGGATAAGGAAAAGTTCTACTACGTCCCAGAGCATGAGCTCACGGTGCCAGAGATTAAGATCCTGATCGATGCGGTGCAGGCGGCCAGCTTCGTCACAGAAAAGAAAACGGCAGAGCTGGTGGAAAAGGTCGCTGCTCTCGGAGGTTCACACCAAGCAGAGTTGCTGAAGGAAAACATGGTCTGCTTCAATACGCGGAAGCACACTAATGAGGCTATCCTCTACACGGTGGACAGTATCGAAGATGCAATTATCCACAAAAAGAAGATCGCATTCAACTACTTTCATTTGAACGAACGCGCCGATCGGATCTACGTGACCACAAGCACCGGCGAAAAGAAGCGGTACTATGTAGAGCCGGTCGCGCTCATATTCAATGAAGACAACTACTATCTGATGGCATACAGCAGCAGGCACCCAGAAGGTACAGCTTCCTACCGTATCGACCGTATGGATCACGTCGAAGTCGTTGAGGAATCTGTCCTTTCAGATGAAGCCATCGCAAAGATTGACGGTGTTGCAGCATTCACTGAACAGGCATTTAAGATGTTCAGCGGTGAGCTTAAAGATGTGGTAATTCAGTTTAGCAAAGAACTCATTGGCCCCGTCTTTGACAAGTTTGGTGAAAACACGCCGATGATGGCAGTCAATGACAACACCTGCGCAGCCACAGTTCACGTGCAGATTAGCCCCACCTTCTTTGGGTGGCTTGCACAGTTTGGAAATAAGATGAGGGTGCTTTCGCCTGACTGCTTGATTGATGATTATAAAAAGCATATCGGCCAAATACTCTCAGAGCAACCGGCTGAGAGCCAAGGCTGATGATTCATAATACATACAGCACGCACTGAAAGGGGGATAGTTATGGAGCAGAAAAACAGACAACCACAATGGGACATCTACGAGGCTGTTATTCTTCTCGACGGCTATTTTGAAACGGTGCAAAAGAAGGAACCCAAAACTCACATCATAAAACGTATCTCTAATGATTTGAGAACGATGGCGGTGAATCGTGGAATAAGCATTGATTCTGTATATAGAAACGAGAATGGAATATCATACCAGCTTCAGAGCATGGAATCTGCTTTTTTAGGGCATAAAGTCTATGTCCCTGCCACGCGTTTGTTTGCAGATATCGTTCAGCTGTATCGTGATGAGCATGAGAAGTATCTTGGTATTCTCCGGGAGGCAAAAGAGATGGTTGCGTCTAAGCCAAATAATAAGGAAGCCTTTTTGGCATGGGCTGCAGCAGATATTACTTCGAGAAGAAGCAAGTGGCTTGAATCTAATCTTCTTCGCGTGGAACAGTTTGGCATTAATATAAAACTGTTTACTGGATCTATCTTTGATCTTACAGATATAGAGACTCTTGAGCGTCTATTGAAAGCGATCAGTAACAGTAAGATTTTCCGTATCAAAAACAAAAAGTTTTACAACCAAATACTGGATGACTTCTCACTATACATTCGCTACTGCCTGCAAATCGGAGAACCAGAAGAATCAGCTTCCGATAGCAAATCTGTACACGAGAATACAGATTCGGCTGGCGTAGTTAGTACAACTGTATCTCAAGATACAGGCGGTTTTATGCTGGTCGATTTTTATAACATCGACAGCATGGCATTTACGAAGCCAATCACTTTGGCTTACAAAGGGATTTTGTATGCAAGCAAAAAATGGGGCTCATTATACGTTGATCTCGTCTCAAAAATGTGTGGCGAGTATCCAGAGGTCTTCCTTGCGGCAGTGGACAATACGGTGTTCCATTCAGAAGCATTGATGATCGTCTCAGAAAAAAGAAAAAGCACTCTGCGGATGCCTCGATCCATTGGCGAAGGATATTTTATTGAAGGTAACTGCTCTGCAACAAGAATTGTCAAAAACATTCGAAGTTTTCTCGATTTATGCAAGGTTGACTATTCTCAAGTTAGCATCAAATATTGTAGAACAACCGATCAGGGACAAGAGGGCAATTCAACTTTTGAAAAAGCGGCTGAACCTGTTGCCGACAGCGGCATCGTTAAGGTTCTCAGACAGCATTATCAGTACGGTTTCAGGTACGAATCTATTCGCGAATTGATGCGGTTTCGTCAGTTCGCTGGAGAGATGAGCATAGAGATCCCGGACGATGATGATTTGCTCAAAGCCGCCATCCTTGCGTCCGGCACACTGATTGATGATAAGGTTTACTGCAAGAACGACGACCTGCCAGATGAACTGCGCAGCTTAGTTTCAAGTGTTTTTGATACTGGAGCGGAAGTCGTATATTATGAGTGCCTATTCCACAGGGAGACCGAGTGGATGGCATCGCATGTAATTACGTCAGAAAGCATGTTAAGAGAGTACTTGCAGAAGCATATTAGCGGCTGCTCTTTCGCCAAAAAGTTCTTCTTAAGAGGAAAGAAACTGACAGAAAAAGAAGCAGTAACGGCAGAAATAAAACGAGTTTGGGGTGAACAGCAGACAGAAAGCGTTGAAGCAATAAGCAGTAGTCTACCCTTTATCCCGTTAGGCAATATCTGGCGTGTCATTTCGGGCAATGACCTTTTCGTGCTATCCTCCGAGGGTATCTACGTGCTATTGGACAGATTTCACATCACCGAGGATGAAGAGGAAGACATACTTGATTACGTAAGAATGGCTTGTGATCAGAACGGCTTTGCTTCTCTTAGCGACGTCCCCCTTGGAGACATAGAAGAAGAGAATTATGAGTTGTCCCAGCTTGCCATATATAATGCGATTTATAAAAAGGTCTTGTCGCACAAGTACCATCTTAATGGAAAAATCCTTACAACGGACAAGCCAGAATTAGACGCTATTGCACTGCTGAAAAAATTCATTGCAGGCAGGGATACATGTTCTTTTGATGAGGTGGCTGACAAAGTGATTGAGCTGACCGGAGGAAGAAATCGGCAGTATGCTTTTCAGGCGCTTTACGATGATATGGTTCGGACTGGCCCCAATTCATTTGTGGCAAACTGCAATGTCAATTTCAATGTTGATGAGATTGACAAAATCCTTTCCGGCTTTATCACAGACCATTTTCTGGCTATACGCGATATTACCACATTCGCAATGTTTCCGATAGCTGGACAGAATTGGAACCATTATTTGCTGGAAAGCTATTGTTATAAATATAGCCGCAAATATACCCTCCATGTCCTCCATTTCAACGACAAGAATGCAGGTATTATTGCGGAAAAGGATTATAATCAACAGTATACAGAAATGCTAGCCATAGCGCTTGCAAGGGACGATGTAGAATTGAATCCCGAAGTAGCAGGCCCTTATCTGTTTAATGCAGGATATATGGCTAAAAGCAAATACGCTCGACTGGGAGAAATTGTTCAGCGGGCAAAAGACATTCGTGGAAAGAGGTGACGGTATGTATTCCTATACATTTGATTCGGAAACAGGTGGGATCATACTGAATTCCACCCCAACGAATTTCTCCAAGGAGCCGCGCCCGGTCTATTCAAGGGAGTTGGACATCCTTGGCTTCGATAGATATTGGGATTACGAGAAGCAAAATGACACTCCTTATTTGTGGGCGGAGTCTAATGTCTACTGGTATAGAGGTGTACAAATTGCGAAGATCAAAGGCGGAGATTTATATACAGCACCAGAGCTCCAACCTATCCGAGATGAGAACGGCAACGTAATCTGCGGTATGGAAAGCGGTGTAGTCCTCCGGCCAATTGATATCGATGCTATGTGCTCCCGAAATGCAGACTTGCTTACTATTATTGAGGATTCGACAGTAAAAAAGATAGTCAAAGAATATGAGAAATTTCAGCATCGCCTAGATATTTTTCATGTCGCTTTTTCTGGAGGAAAGGATAGCGCGGTGCTGCTTGACCTTGTAAAAAAAGCGCTTCCTAAAAGTAGCTTTGTGGTTATTTTTGGCGACACCGGAATGGAATTCCCAGATACATATGAGACGGTAGAACACACAAAGAAGCAGTGTGAAGAAGAGGACATCCCCTTCTATATCTCCCAATCTCATTTTGACCCAGAGGACTCATGGAAACTGTTCGGGCCACCAGCCCGTGTATTGCGTTGGTGTTGCAGTGTGCATAAAAGCACTCCGCAAACATTAAAAATGCGTGAGATCACCGGGAAAGATAATTACATTGGAATGGACTTTGTTGGTGTTCGTGCGCACGAAAGCCTTGCAAGAAGCAAATACGACTATGAGAATTTTGGGAAAAAGCAAAAGGGACAGTATAGCTACAACCCAATCTTGGAATGGACTTCGGCAGAGATTTGGCTATATATTTTCTTCAATGGCCTTTATATAAACGAAGCATATAAAAAAGGCAACGCTCGTGCAGGATGTTTATTCTGTCCCATGGGTGGAGGCGCAAGCGATTATTTTAGACGATGCTCATACAGCCACGAAGTAGATAGGTATATTGATTATATCAAGGAAACCTACGCTACTACCGATGAGGGAAAGGCAAACTCATATGTCGCCAATGGCGGCTGGGGAGCTAGGAAGAACGGGAGAGAATTAAAGAACAATAGATTTAGATGCATAGAAGGCACGTCAAAAGGATTAATAACTATTACTGTGTCGGATCCGACAAGTGATTGGAGAGAATGGATCAAGACACTGGGGATGCTAACTACTACAGAACAAGGATTTGCGGTAAGCTTTGAGGGTGAGGATATCCCATTTGTATACGAGCCTTCAGGAAACGGCTATGTAGTTTCAATTCCGGAGAAAACTGGCGTCGAAAATCCTAAGTTTATCCGTCTGTTTAAGCAGGTTTTTCGAAAAGCGTCCTACTGCATGGCCTGCAGAGTTTGTGAAACCAATTGTAGAAACGGTTGTATCAAATTCGTAGACGGAAGAGTCCATATTACAGACTGCGTGCATTGTTATCAATGCCACATGATAGATAGTGGCTGTCTGCTATTTCATTCTCTGCGGCATCCACAAGGAGGAGGAAAAGGAATGAAAAGTCTAAACTCGTTTGCTGATCATGCGCCAAAAAGGGACTGGTTGGTTTCATTTTTTGAGCTTAAAGAGGATTTCTTTACTGAACACACTCTAGGCCCGATGATGTACGATATGTTCCGTCGTTTTCTTAGAGATGCGGGACTGAACGAAAAAAATCATTTTACGGATTTTGCTGAAATGATTGACAGAATTGGTTGGGAAACTGATACGGCACTTGGCCTCATCCTTGTTAACCTTGCTATGGAGAACCCGCAGATTGCATGGTATATCAACAACATGGATATCGGATTTTTCTATGAGCGAGCGAAGATTGAAGAAATGCTTGTCGCGGTAGATGTCAAGCCCAAAGATGCCAAGTCAATCGTCAAGGCGTTTAAGCGTATTGCAGAAACTCCATTCGGTACTGTACTTAACTTTGGATATGTGACCGACGATGATGATATGGTTCGTTCAAAATGTTCGATCAGCGACAACAAGGTGGTTCTATACGCTTTGTACAAGTTTGCGGAGAAGTGCAATTTGGATAAAGAGTTCAATGTTGCGTATTTATACGACGAAGGTGTGGAAAGAGATGCCATTAGTCCAGTGCGCATTTTCGGCCTGTATGATGAGGAAGAATTCAAATCCATTCTCCTTGGCCTCTCGTCTGCGTATCCCGAATATATTAATGCAACATTTACTAATGATCTGCAAACAATTACTTTGCGAGATAAAACCAGCAATGATGTGTTGAATCTGTTCAAGGAGGAACTGTAAGATGGCGGTTCAGAATTTAAAGTATTGCGAATACTTTGATGTTAACGAAAAGTATTTCCCCTGTATTGATGAATCTGCGATTAATAGCGGAGCAGCATGGGATAATACCTACCCGCACGATACCTTCATTGAACTGTTGAATTTGACAGAAAAAATGCTGGGTGGCAACACGAATCGTTCCATCTGGATCCATGGCGCTTATGGAACAGGCAAATCACAGTGTGCTTATACACTAAAAAAGCTGTTGGAGGTACCCGAGTCAGAGGTAAAGGCTTATTGGGATAAGTTTGAACCACTGAGGAAGAATCCTGCTTTGTTGCAAAAACTGCTTGGCCACAAGGCACAAGGCATTGTGACGGCATATCGGTATGCGTCAGGAAGCATTACCACTCCGCAGCAACTGTTTTTTGCTGTTCAAGAGAGCGTAAAAAGGGCTTTGGATACACATGAGGTGGCATATAAGGGGGAAAACTCTCTTAAGGAAAGCGTTATCGCATGGCTTGAAGATCCTATTCACAGTCAGTTTATTGATGCTCTTCTCCAAAAACCCAAGTGGATGTCCACCTTCTCACAATCAACAGCAAATGAGATAGTTAACACGCTAAAAAAGAGCAGCGACGTGACTTCCTTGATGGACGACATTTTCGGTCTTGCAGCGCAGGAAGGCATTACAGCGCTTGATCTGACCGCAGAATCTCTGCGCAATTGGCTGGTTGATATCATTGAAAAGAATAACATCAAAATTGTCCTCATCTGGGATGAATTCAGTGACTACTTCCGGCAAAATAGCACTTCTTTGGGTGAATTCCAGAAGATCGTATCCATCTGTCAAGAAAAGCCGTTCTATTTCATTATCGTGACGCATCCTCTCTCCTCGCTCGCAAAGAAGTACGACAGCGGGGACAAGACGAATCCTTGGTCTGTTGTTCAGCAGCGTTTTGATAAGGTGGAGATTACGCTCCCGGATAACATTGCATTTGATCTTATAGGGCACGCGTTCAGTGTTAAACCCGCAGCAAAGGCAAATTGGGTGCAGATGACCGGAGATCTCAATTCTTCGGTAAATAGTGCGCGAGCAGCGGTGACAAAAGCCGCTAATATCAAAGGTGAAAATGTAATGCGGGACATTCTCCCGATTCATCCCATCGCAGCACTTGTTTTGAAAAATATAGCTTCTGCTTTCCAATCAAACCAGCGCAGTATGTTTGATTTTATCAAAACGCCAAAGGATATGGATGTAAAGGCCTTCCAATGGTTTATTCAAAACACGAGTCCTCTCTCTGATCGTCCATTTCTCACAGTGGACATGCTATGGGATTTCTTCTACGAAAAGGGCAAGGATTATCTATCATCGGATATCAAACTCATTCTTGACACCTTCCCGCAGCAGACACAATTAACTGAAAAAGAGAAGATTGTTCTTAAAACGATCCTCATTATGCAGTCAATCGATCAGCGCCTTGGCGGCGTGCTTCCGATTTTGAAGCCTACGGATCAGAATTTGAGCTATGCTTTTGAAGGTGATACAGGTGAGTTAGAGTCATCTTGTAAGAGTATAGCAAAAGCGCTTGTTAAAAAGGGAATTCTTATTGAAAATCCGATCTCAGACGGTAAGAAGGTTTACTCTGCCGCAGTGCTAGCAGGCGATGGAGCCAAGATCGAAGCGTTCAAAAAGGACATCCGAGATAAGCAAGGCACAACCGCAAAGCTGGTATCAGAGGGCGCAGCTGTTGCGGCGGCGCTTAGCTTGCCCCCTGCTCTAAAGCTCCGTTATGCATTGGATATTGACAGCGGGAAACTGCCCGTTGTTACAATGGCTGATTTCAGAAAAGCGATGGACGCTTTGAAGAGCAAAGATATTGATTGGCATTTCTATGCTGTTCTTGCTCTTGCAAAAACAGAAGACGAAGCGCAGAGTTTCCGTACGCTTATTAAAAACACGGTGGCGGATCCTGCGTATAAAAACATTGCCGTTATTGACGCGCTGTCGACTCCTCTCGGATTAGAGGCATTCGAGCAATACGTTGATTACTCCGCCATGTCATTGTACTACAGCGGGAACAATAACCAGCAATCGAAGGAGAATGCAAAAAAAGCAAAAGATGTTCTGGAGCGGGACTGGAAAGATCGCATTCATGATGGCCAGTTTATTGTCTTTACATACGCCAATCCCGATGGTGAAAGAGCTACTGGTGCGGCTGCTGTTCAGACGATTCTGCAGACTATCGTTTTGAACAGGTTTAAGCATGTTCAGGACTTTACAAAAGGGTTGACTGAAACTCAGCTCAAATTAACTACTCCCAAACCTGTTGCAAAATATGGCATGGGTGTTATGGAGATTAAGGGCCTGATTTCTGGTTGTGAAAAATCCGTGTTGGGCAAATTCTGGTCAAAGAAAGACTACTGGAATGACGAGAGTCTTGCTGGGGAGCACATTGTTATCATAAAAAAGGCCATTGACAAGATGATCGCTGATGCATTCAAGAGCAGCGGTAAAATCTCGATTGGCGAAATCTATGATTATTTGGAGACAACCTTTGGATTTTCTGTCTGCAATCTCTCGGCGTTTATTACCGGATTTCTTCTTAAAGAGTATAGTTCCGAGCCCTATCGTTCCATGGATGCGGAGGGACACAGAGATTCCATGACACCCGATAAGCTGGCCGAGATGATAGGCAATTATATTGGTAAGAGTCCTAAGTCGACATATATCGTCAGCCTTACTGAAGAAGAAAAGGCATTCTATGATTTGACAGAAAGCGCTTGGGGCATCACTGCAAATACATGTTCTTCTCCGAGTCAGGCTGGTTCCCTCGTTCTTGCGAAAATGAGAGAGCTGTCATATCCGGTGTGGTGTCTGGAGGATGTAGATACATTAGGGGTTTTTGATCTCGTCAAGTTATTCATCAAACTTGTTCAAAGCAAAGGCGATGAGGCGCACGATGTGGCAAGCGAGATTGGCAAGATTGCTATCCAGCGCCCCTCTTCTGCTCAAAATCTAAAGGCGCTATTGACTCTTGATAACTGTAAGAAGGGAATGAGACTGTTCCTCGATCGATTTGAAGGTGGGAAATTGATAACCCTTGCCAAAGAAATCGGCGCAGAGGATTCTGTTCTTTCGGATATCAAGAAGCTGTTCAGTGTTCAGTACTCAGCGCTTTGGATTGGACAGACTGGAGAAGATGAAATCAGAAAACTCATTACTGAGTATGAAGTCGTTAAAACTACAAATATTCTTCTCAACGTAGCCGCCCACTCCAAAGATGCTGCTTTTAAAGCTTGGCGTGATTGCCTGAAGTTCATAGGATTCTCCTGCGAATCTGTCAGGGCAAAGAAACCGTTTCTGGACAAATTCTTCTATAATCTGCTTCGCATTGCAAACCATGAGGATATGCTCCCAGACAACATGAAGTCCTTCCTTGATGAAATGACAAATCACAACGTGGAGATCAGAGATATCCTTGGTAATACGCTGGCAGTATTTATGGAGATATATGCACCGTATCTTGAAGGATTCTCAGACACTGAGTGTGAAGAGATCAAGAATTCCATCACGGCAGAAATGTTTACGTCTTCTTCAACTGCAAGCAATGCAACGGTGAAGAAGGCCGCAGAAGATTATCGGAAAAATCAGGTAAAATCTCAGCTTTTCAAACTCTGGAGTGACAGAACTGGCGGTAGCAAAAATCCGCGCATTTGGTCTGAGAAGCATCGCACACCTATACTGTGTTGTGTGAAGCCCTCTGTATATACAGATGCAAAGAAGGCTTTTGCCACCTTGAACAGTAGTACACAGAGTGAGGCGGAGATTAAGGATGCATTGGCACTTCTTCAGAAGGCAGACTTTTTTGATGACATTGCTTCGCCTGAGTATTGCGATACGTGCTTTGTCAAGCGGATTATCGGAGATTATTCTACTTTGCTGCCGGACATTGGAGCGGTTAGAGATGCGCTTGAAAGCACTGGAATCAGCGCCTATGAGTGGAACGACAACCCAACGATTAGAGGAAAAGTCTTTAGCTTGGCAACGGCAGAGTATAATGCTGGCGGCAGCGATCAAGTAGTAGAAATCATTGATACCATGGATGGCACGGAACTTAAAAAGTGGCTTTCCGACATTGTCCGTCGTGACATGGGGCTGGGAGTGAAAATCATCATTAACAAGGAGGAATAAGGTATGCTTTCCCAAGAGGTAAAGAATTATATATCCACCGCAAAGGGGTTACCCTTCTTCTATGTTGTCGGTGATGAAAACTATCAGGCGGCTCTTGATGAGTTAACCCAAGCAGGACTATCCATTGTACGTCTGAGTGATTTCTGCCCCAAGGCAGATAAGTTTCCGAGCATAGATGAGCTGGTTGATTATTTTCGTACTTCAGATGTGGATTATAGAGACAACAAGTCTGTTGTCATCGGCTTAGGTGAGTATCTAGCACTTAGAGGTGCACCTATCGCGGACAAAGAACTCCGACGGCTCAAGAATACTACCCTCGGAAACGCAAGAGCAGTTCTGCTTCTCCGAGGTGTGGCAGCGCAAGCCAGCAAGATTATCAGCGATGACAATAGAATGATCGAACAACACAGAGCTTTCATTTCAGGTAGTCTTTTCACCAATATTTCGATTACAAATGTGATGGAAGACGTTGGAATTGTTGCCCAGAAAGGCATCAAACCCCTGCTGCGCACGATGGAAGACGGCGCTTGTGATAATATCCTCGCAAGCACATCGCTGCTTTTCGACACATCTATTTTTCCTGTTACTACGCTTACTGGTTCATATTCGGTTATCAAGCTAATGATTAAAGATTTCAATCTTGAAATCGATTTGGGAACCGAAGAACAGTGGAGCCGTTTGCTGAAAGATCTCAGTAAAAGCCAAAAGTCGCTCGACAGTGTCTTTGCCCAGTATGGAATTGACGATCATATACTGGATGACCTTCACTATGCTGTCACGGGGCTTGAATATAAGAATTGGCTCGTCTTTCTGTATCTAAAAACAAATGCGGATGCATTGCAGAATGCGTATCTGCGTGCTGTCATTGATAGCACGCAGCGTTTCGATGATCTAAAACACGAACTGCTTACGCATATTGTATCAGTATCCCATAAAGACAGTAATTTCAAGACGCTCTACAATACTCGCAAAAAACTTCTAAAAGATTTTCCAGAAGAGGATATTGCTGTATTTGTTAGAGAAAATGAAGTCGATCCAGAAGAGAGCATTTTTAGGCTAACCGACAATACTCTTCTAGAAAAGAAAGCAATAATCAAATGGGTTGCACGTTATGGACTGTGTGATGTGGTTTCAGATGTGTACCCTGATCTCAATGATTATTTGCGAAAGTACATTTTCGATAGTACGGTTTTGGCTGATGAACTCACAGAATACTTTGATTCGTATAAACGTTTAAAGATTACAAACCAGATAACGGATGAGTTCATTGCGCTGGTAGAGAAATATGCCAAGAGTTTAGCTTATGCGCAGTTGCCAACAAGGGATAATGCGATTAAAGCGATTTCTGATAAGAACAACGCTTATCTGTACTGGATAGACGCTTTGGGAGTTGAATACTTATCGTTTATTACAGCTCTTGCAAAAAAGAAAGGACTTTCAATCCACACAGATATTGTCCGTTCTGACCTGCCGACGATCACCTCTATTAACAAGCAATTTTACGAGCAATGGAACGGAGGCAAAAAGTATAAAGAAGATCAGCTTGACAATATTAAGCATAAAGAAAAGGGTGGATTTTTTTTCACTGACGATGAGGATCCAATTCACATACCCGCTGAGTTGGCTGTGATTGAAAGAGCGATTCACATAGCAGCAATGGAACTTGGAATGCACCATTGCCGTTCTTTTGTCATTGCAAGCGATCATGGTGCATCACGTCTTGCTGTAATAAGAAAGCAAGAAATCCCGTATGACACTGACACTAAAGGAGAGCATTCGGGGCGCTGCTGTAAAGCATTTGAGGGCTGTGAAGCGCCGTTCTATGTTGAGGAAAATGGGTTTATTGTTCTGTCCGATTATGGAAGATTCCGTGGAAGCCGTCCAGCAAACGTTGAAGTTCATGGCGGAGCCAGCTTAGAAGAGATTGTTGTCCCTGTCATCACGCTTACTCTCAAAAAGCAGGCTGGGATCCAAATCACCGTAATGCATCCGAACGACATCACTGCTGATCGGCATGAAGGTGTGACATTGCAGCTTTACATTTCCAATGTTGAATCAGTGGACAACGTTAGCATTGTAGTTGAGGACAGGATCTATCATGGCGCGACAGAAGATGGCTCACACTTTACTTTCGCGCTGAAAGAAATTAAACGAGCAAAAACAAAGCCTTATACGGCAGATGTTTTTGATTCTTCAGATTTGATCGGGACTATTTCTTTTAAGGTCAAGGGGAAAACGGCTACGGTCAAGGATGACTTTAACTTCGACGATGAGTTTTAAGGAGGAAAAACATGGAGTTATCCGAAAAACTTAGAGACAATTTTGATGAAATGGTCGTCTATAAGGATTTAAAGAAGACCAATTTCTTCTCAACTCTGAGCCTGCCTGCATTCATGCGTGACTGGCTATTAAAAAAATTCGAGGATGATGAAGGATACTTTGACAAGGACGATCTGGTGAGATTTGTCAAAAAATTCATTCCTCGTAAAGATGATTGGACAGCAATAAAGAATGCCATTGTTATCGAAGGGAAAATCGTAAAATTCCTTGCTAAGGTTTCCGTTAATATAGATATCAAGACAGGGGAGGTTTCATTTTCTCTGCCCGATTTTGGCTTGGGATTTAAAGAAACCATAATCGAAAGCGATGTGTGGGATTCTTGTAAGGATGATCTTGTTAAAGGTAGAGATATTTGGGGAATGGTAGAACTCGGATACAGATCTCCTGATGATTTCGAATTTTCATTTGAATATGAAAGAAAATCGTCCAAAGGAAAGAATTCTAAAGACGGGAAAATTAAACTCATTTCATTCAAGAACTTCTGTCCTTATGAGATTGATCTTGATGACTATAAAGAGGCTCGTAAGGAATTTACCACAGACGAATGGATTGATATAATTCTTGGAGCGGTAGACTATAACGCTTCCGGATATGAGACTGAAGAAGAAAAACTCACAATGCTCACTCGTCTTCTTCCGTTTGTTGAGAAGCGGCTTAATCTTATTGAACTGGCTCCTAAAGGCACAGGCAAATCATATCTTTTCGGAAATGTGAGTAGATATGGATGGCTTTCAAGTGGTGGCGTTATGAGCCGAGCCAAAATGTTTTACGATCAGACAAAGCGTCGGGAAGGCCTTATTTCAGGAAGTGATTTTGTCACACTTGACGAAGTACAGACGATTTCATTCACTGACACTGATGAAATGAGGGCGGCGCTAAAAGGTTACTTGGAGCAAGGCGCTTTTACTGTTGGCGATTATAAGGGAACAGCGGATGCAGGGATGGTTCTATGCGGGAATATCCGTAAAGAAATCATGGATGCAGACGGCTATAGTAATATGTTTACTGAGCTTCCGGCTGTCTTCCATGAATCTGCCCTCATTGAGCGTTTCCATGGATTTATAAAAGGTTGGAATATCCCTCGAATGAAAGACGATTTAAAAGTAAATGGCTGGGCACTGAATTCAGAATACTTCTGCTCTATTATGCATGAGCTGCGTAGCGATATGACATACAGAAGCATTGTTGACGAATATATCATCGTCCCAGAAGGTGCCGATACTCGTGATACAGAAGCCGTCAAACGCATAGCTACTGCATATTTGAAACTCCTTTTCCCGCATGTCCAGCACATGGAAGATATTACGCCTCGTGAATTCAAACGCTATTGTTTCGATAGAGCACGAAGGATGCGCGACACGATCAAGTATCAGTTAGGATTACTTGATGTTGAATATGCTGGGAAGGATTTGCCTCCATTTAGAATCAGCGGGATGGAAGTGGAATAAGTATGGAAACCAAAAAGTGTTATGTTTGCGGGAAAACACCTTTGTCAAAGAACGAAGTTGGTCTCACGAAAAAGCTTATAGGCAAAAAGACGCAACAGTTTTACTGCCTCCCTTGTTTAGCGGAGTACCTTGAGGTTACCGAAGAAGAGCTCTTGGCAAAGATTGAAGAATTTAAGAACGAAGGATGCAAGCTATTTCAATGAAGAGGTGCTTACCGATGAAGCAACACATTTATGCCGATAATGCGGCGACAACACAAATGGATAAGGCCGCGTTCGATGCAATGGTGCCGTGGCTTCTTGAACAATATGGTAATGCGTCCCAACCTTACGCTTTTTCTCGCGAACCCAAAAAAGCGCTTGCAGAAGCACGTGCTACAATTGCAAATTGCATTGGGGCAAATCCGGATGAGATATTCTTTACTTCCGGCGGGACAGAAAGTGACAACTGGGTTATCAAGAGTTCTGCTTTTTCAGATTGTTTACATAGAGCAACGATTACTTCTTCCTTTGAACATCACGCAGTGCTAAAATCCTGTGCATTAATCGAGCGGCTGGGGTATCCTGTTGCATATGTCCACCCAACCAAAGAGGGGCAAATTCTTCCTGAAGCACTGAGCACATTAATCACAAATTCAACACGATTGGTTTCGATAATGCTTGCAAATAATGAAATTGGAAGCATCCAGCCAATAAAGTCACTGTGTGATATTGCGCATCAACACGGTGCATTATTCCATACTGATGCTGTGCAGGCTATTGGCCACATAAAAGTTGATGTACACGAATTAGGAGTGGATTATCTATCTGCATCGGCACACAAGTTCAATGGCCCCAAAGGCATTGGGTTCCTATACATTCGTAGCGGTACTGAACTTCTGCCATTTTCTGATGGTGGATCACAGGAAAAAGGGTACAGAGCAGGGACGGAAAATATTGCTTCTATTGTTGGCATGTCAGAGGCGCTTAGACGAAACTGTGATTCAATAGAGGCCAACATAGATCATATTGGCCGCCTAGATAATCGACTGATAACTAAACTGAGGGAATCAGGTATCGAGTTTTGGAGAAACGGAAGCAAGGATACGCTGCCGGGGTTATTAAGCCTGTCATTCCCTGGCAGGGACGGAGAAACAATACTCCATCGGTTAGATTTAATGGGAATTAGCATTTCAACAGGTGCTGCTTGTGACAGCGAGAACACCAAGGTATCCCATGTGCTTCAAGCGATAAGTCTTGATGAAGATCATGCAAAGGGGACTGTGCGAATTTCTCTTGGGAAGAATAATACTATAGATGACATTGATCAAATAGTATCCGCCTTGGTGCGTGTTCTTTCCTGAGATACAGTAGTTGAACAAGTATTATGACCGTAACATTCTGCGTACACAAGGACATAGCGAACACGTACACGGTGCGAGCCGCCGTGGATGAGGTCTTGCGCGGTCTTGTGGCAGAAGGCGCAGATTATTTCCTGATCGGCGGTTACGGCGGGTTCGATTCGCTCGCAGCTCACACCGTCCACGAACTAAAGCGGCAGTACCCGGAGATACATTCAACGCTGGTGATACCGTACCTCAACCGCGAATACAACACCGAGCTCTACGATAATACCACATACCCCCCCTTTTGGAAGACGTACCAATGAAGTTCGCAATCAGCAGGCGGAACGAATGGATGGTAGATCAGGCTGACGCTGTCGTCGCTTACGTTACGCACGGCTGAGGCGGCGCAGCGGCCACGCTACAATATGCAGAGCGGAAAAACAAAAGGATTATCAGGGTATAATAGGATTTTTGAGCAGACGCGTCGTGACCGAGCACCGGTTACGGGGCGTTTTCTTTTTGGACAGTCATGTAACGAAATCATTACCTCACGCCGTCGTTCTGGACTTTCTGTTTCAAACCCCTTGACGCAACCCTACGGCATGAGTATAATTAAGTCGTAAGTGAAACAAGGGTTTCATTTAGGAGGAGTTTCGCATGAGAAGCAAAGACAAGACCCTTATGGCAGCTATCGAGAAGTTCGTGTGCGACTTCACGGACAAGACTGGTATCTCGCCAACCATGCAGGAAGTCGCGGATGGCGTCGGATCGTCGAAGACCACGGTGCAGCGGTACATCGCCAAGCTGTGCGAAGATGGTGTTCTCGATTTTTCCGGCTATCGCACGATGACCTCTACGAAGACGAAGATGCAGGCCGTCCGAGTTCCCGTTCTCGGCACCATCGCCTGCGGCATTCCGAAATACGCAGAGGAAAACATCGAGGAATACGTCCGCCTCCCTGTCGCGCTGTTCGGTCAAGGCAATTTCTTCATCCTCCGTGCCTATGGCGATTCCATGGTTGAAGCAGGCATAGACGATGGTGATCTCGTTTTGATCCGGCAGCAAAACTACGCTGACGAAGGTCAGATCGTCGTCGCGCTCATCGAAGACGATGCCACACTCAAGAGATTTTATCCAGAGCCGGAGAATCGCCGCATCCGCCTCCACCCTGAGAATTCGCACATGGAGGATATTTTCGTCCCAATGTGTGAGATTCAAGGAGTCGCGGTAAAGGTGCTCAAGGATTTGGAATGATCGGAGGTCATGAACATGAGATCGAACCTACCGCACCGCCAGAGAGATGGCGCGGTCGTCGAGACGCCTGATTATTACGTGGCGCAGGCATACAACGGCCACATTCAGGTGTACGACAAGACGACCAAGGGCATGGTAATGCATATCAGCTGCACGGCCATGTACCCAAAAGAGAAGCTGCAGGCGTTCGCCGATCGGCTTCAGGCCGCGAACAGTCGCAGCATCGAACAGCATCGCGGCCATGCAGGCTCTCGCCTGATACCGCAAATTCGGAATGGAGTGTACCCACTATGGCAAAGCAGCGCACATACTTTTGCATAGACATGAAGACGTTTTATGCGTCGGTCGAGTGTGCAGAACGTGGGTACAACCCTTTCGAGGCCAACCTCGTCGTCGCCGATCTCACACGTGGAAAAAATGCCTTGTGCCTTGCAATCACACCGAAGATGAAGGCGCAAGGCATAAAAAACCGCTGTCGGCTGTCGGAAATCCCGAACAACGTCAAATACGAAGTCGCACCGCCCCGCATGGCTTTGTACATTGATTACGCAGCAGACATCTACTCGCTGTATCTGGATTACTTTGACCCGCAGGACATTCACGTGTATTCGATCGACGAAGCATTTATCGATGTAACCGATTATCTCGGCCCTAATCACATGGACGCGGTGACGTTCGCCAAGCACCTGATGAATGAGATCGCAGACCGCTATCACATTCCATCCACTGCAGGCATCGGCACGAACCTCTACCTCGCCAAGATCGCGCTGGATATTACGGCCAAACACGCCAGAGACCACATCGGCATTCTGGACGAAGAGACATACAAGCAGACCTTATGGGATCACCGCCCGATCACGGATTTCTGGATGGTCGCAGGCGGAACGGCACGGCGGCTGGAGCGCTACGGCGTCTTCGATATGCGCGGAGTGACCCAGATGGACACAGGGCTCATGTACAAGATCTTCGGAAAGAACGCGGAACTGCTCATTGACCATGCGTGGGGACGCGAACCGTGCTTGATCTCTGACATCAAAGCATATAAGAGCAAATCCAAATCCGTATCGTTCTCGCAAATCCTTCCCCGGGACTATACCTTCGAGGAAGCCCGGACAGTCATGCATGAGATGGCGCTCAACGGAGCAGCCGAGCTCATGAAGCGGAAGGTCATCACCAGCAAGGTGGGCATCTTCGTCGGCTATACCCATGATGAGATCGCCCCCACCAAAGGCACCGCAAAGCTGGATGTAACGACCGCCCTCGCTTCCTTCCTTGTGGAGGCGGCGCTGCGAGTGTACGATAAAACCACGGATCGCTATACCAAGATCAGACGGCTGGGCATTGCTTTCGAGGATGTGTGCGACAAAGGCTGTGAGGGCTACAACCTCTTCACGAACTTCGATGCCGTCGAGCGGGAGCGCACCGTGCAGCAGACCGTTCTGGACATCCGGCAGCGATACGGCAAAAACGCCGTCCTCCGTGGCGTCAATTACATGCCGGAAGGCACCCAGCGTGAGCGGAACGGATTTATAGGAGGGCATCGAGCAGGATATGATGACAAGAGCAGAAAGAGCTAAGATCTTTGCTCCGTTCGATGCGATGAAGGGCTTGCAGGAAGCACTGCGGGATCGTGAAGAACGACACCTGCGGGTGGAGCGGCATGAGATTTCCGATGAGCAGGCAGAACGAAACTCGAGGATCCTCATAAAGCTCCGGCGTGGCATGAAGGTTGAAATCGACTGCTACTGCGCCTTTCATGACGTCACCAAACGCGGCAGGATCACGGACGTGAATTGCACGTTCCGATGGCTCAAATTAGAAGGCGAGCAGATTTTCTTCGAGGATATCTACTCAATCCGTATCACAGATTTAGGTTGACGGGAGGAACCGAAAATGAAGCAATACGACGTTATGTGCCCGATCTGCGGCACTTTGAATAAAGGACTGTTTTTGAAAGAGACGGACGGCTGGATGGAGTGCGAGCACTGCCACGCCGAGGTTATGGACGGCGAATACGCGCGGAAGCACACCGTGACCATCCCGCTTATCCGAATGGATCAGCTGGCGCAGTACGCTGCGCGGGAGGCTGTATAATGACCGTGCGCAGCAACGGAACCAAGGAGGATGTCGGATGGGAGAATTAGACACACTTTTGTATGCCTGCTGTCCGAAGTGTAGCAAGCCGATCGGCAGATCGAAGCGCTGCGACGGTATGGAGCTCAATTGTCCCAAGTGTGGGAGTCCCCTGCGGGTAACCGTAGATCAGGACGCAAAGGTTTTGGTGGAGCTGGTGCAGAAGGCACCGGCCATCAAGGGAAAATAGAATACGACGGCTGTTGCGCCATGAGCGCTGAACTCGAATTCATCATCGTTAGGAGCGCCGCACGTGACAGTGAACGTCTGCAATGGGATTGGAATTGACTGAGATCAATAGGCTTCCGGCAGATAGAAATCCAGAAGGATAATTCTATCTGCCGGACTTTTTATGCCCGTCACGGTAGGAAAAACCTGCTGTGTCGGGCATTTTTTATTTTAAAAGAAAAAAGCACATTTTTTGAAAAAGCATTTTGAACACGACATTAGGTGTCGTATTCAACCCCGAAAATAAGCACAACGAAGGACGGAAGGAGGTGAGAACATGCAGAGCGCGATCGAGCGCAGACAGCAATTGCTGGAAGCAATCAGCGACCGAAGGACAGAGCGGATCGAGAATCTGGCTGTAGAATTCGGTGTCAGCCGAAGAACCATTGAGCGCGATATCCTCGTACTCTCATGTTCTTACCCCATCGTCACGGTACAAGGCGGAGCGGGCGGCGTCCGCGCCATGGACGGATGGTACGTCTCCCGCCGGTACCTGAACGACGATCAGGAAGCACTCCTCCGCTCACTTATGCCCGGACTGCAGCCGGAGCAGCAGGAAACGATGCAGCGCATCCTCTCCGCTTTCGCAAAACCAAGCGTAAAGGAGCCAAAGAATTGAACGCAGTAAGAGACGGCAACCACATCCGCATCTACGACGCCTACATGATCAAGGAAAGCATCAAGGAAATTGACGGTAGGTTTTACGATTCGGATGACAAAGCGTGGTTGGTACCGTTCAGCAAAGAAAACGTTGCGCTGCTTGGGCTTCTGGGTGTGGCGCTGGGTGACGGCCTCATGGAAGTCGACGATCAGCAGGAGCAGCATGAACCCGAAGAACCGCTCATTCCGATGCCGATTAAGGGGACGCCTTATCAGCACCAGATCAGAGCGTATAACTTCGCACTTCGGCTGTTTGGGATCGGAGGTGCCGTATGACAGTCAAATGTGACCAGTGCGGCAAGGCCATCACCCGCAGCGGACCCAGAGAGCATAACTTCTGCTGCGTGGAGTGCCGTAATCGCTGGAACAGCCAGCATGTGGATTACGCAGCATTGTCACGCGGACACAGAGCGCAGCATCTAACCGAACTGAACAAAGAACGCAATCCGCACTGCCGTGTTGCAGAACGCGGCAAACCCAACTCAAAGAAAGCCCGCAAGATTGCAGAGGAATACCTCGGCAGGCCGCTGCAGGCAGGCGAAGTCGTTCACCACATGAACGGCGACGCAACGGACAACGATACCAGCAACCTGCTCATCATGACGGACAGAGAGCATAAACAGCTTCACATGTTCTTGGCCATGGAGCAGATGGAAGGCGGTGACGGCGACGCAGAGTAAAGGATGCGCCTACCTCATGGACATGGGTACCGGCAAGACGATCACCACGATCGCGGTGGCGGGTACGCTGTTCAACACCGGCAACATCAAGAGAATGCTGGTCGTTTCCCCAAAATCCATCGTGCAGGTCTGGCAGCAGGAATTCGATAAGTTTGCGGCATTCCCATTTTCCATCGCAGTGCTGGATGGTGACGGCAACAAGAAAATCGACACTATTCGACACATGGACAGCTTCGGTCTGGCGGTAATCGTGGTCAACTACGAAAGCTGCTGGCGACTGGAGGCAGAGATCGCCCGATGGAAACCCGACATGATCGTCTGCGATGAAAGCAGCAAGATCAAGAACCCGCAGGCCAAATGCTCCAAAGCGTTGCACCGACTCGGCAAGGTCAGCAGGTACAACCTCATTCTCACCGGCACACCGATCACCAACAGCCCGATGGACTTCTTCAGCCAGTACAAGTTTCTGGATGAAGGCATCTTCGGCAGCAGCTTCTATGGCTTCAGAGGAAAGTATGCAATCCTCGGCGGGTACCAGAATCACCAGATTATTGGGTACAAGCGTTTAGCGGAATTGGTGGAACTGGCGCACAGCGTAGCGTACCGCATACGAATTGACGAAGCGGTTGAACTGCCTGAATTCGTTGAAGAAATCCGACCTGTCAAGCTGGAGAAAAAAGCCCAGCAGATCTACGACGGAATCGATAAGGACAGTTTCGCAGAGCTAATGAGCGGTGAGGTCACAGCGCGAAATGTGCTGACCCGATTGCTCCGACTCTCCCAGTGTACCGGCGGATTTATCCGTGATGATGAAGGTGGCGTGGTGCAGGAGGTCAGCAAAGCAAAGCTGGAGGCGCTGGAAGACATCATCGACGAATGTATGGAACAAGGCAAAAAGGTCGTGGTCTTCGCCCGTTTCGTGCCAGAGATCGACAGCATCGCAAAGATGTTACAGAAGAAGAAAATCGGGTACGCGCTGATCAAAGGCGATGTAACCGACCGCGCCGAGCAGGTGGATGCATTCCAGAACGACCCCGACACCAAAGTGTTCATCGGCCAGCTGCAGACCACAGGTATGGGACTGACGCTGACGGCAGGCACCGTGGCGGTGTACTACTCACTGGATTTCAGCTACGCCAACTATGAGCAGTCACGGGCGCGAATCCGCAGGATCGGACAAACCAAGCGCGGGGTGTATATCCACCTCGTGTGCAAAGACACCATCGACGAAAAGGTCATGGCAGCACTGAAGCAAAAAGCCGATGTATCCAAACTTCTCGTCGACGACTACAAAAAAATCATTGGAGGATAACGATATGGAAGAAACCCGAATGCTGGAGCTGGCAGATCAGCTCATCGCCCTGCGCGAAAAGCGTGATGCTGTGCAGGACGAATTAAAGGGAATCAACGCAGACATCGAAGCCACAGAGGCAGCGATGATTGAGATCATGACAGCGGAGGAGTGCGCTGGCTTCAAGCGTGGCAACAGGACATTCAGTCTCGTGATCAGAGAATACCCCGGCGCGGTGCCGGAAAACAAGGCGCAGCTCTATGAGGCAATGCGCAGTCATGGATTTGACCACATCTTCACGATTAACCCTATGACTCTGTCAGCGACCGTGAAGGAACTGAAAACTGAAAACAACGATGTACTTCCCGAATGGCTGGATGGGCTTGTTCGCGTGTTTGAAAAGGCTTCCATCAGCGTTCGCAAATCTTAATAACAAAGGAGAAACGATATGTCTACTGAAAACAAGGAATTGACCGTTGTGGAGAACAGCGGCTATATTACCACTTCTATCAACCTCGGAGATCTGTTCAGCGAAGAAATGGACGGTCTCACTCCCACCTTCGAGCGCATTAAGATTCCCGCTGGTGGCGGTATCAGCTATGAGGTACCTAGCGACGATCCCAACAATCCCGATTCCGTCAAGGAATTCAAGGCGGTTATTCTGTACCACCACCCCGTCAACAGCTACTACAAAGAGAAGTTTACTGGCGGCAGCAATCCTCCCGATTGCAGCAGCGTGGACGGTAAACTCGGCGTACAGGGCGACACTGGTGAATGTAAGGCCTGCAGCAGCTGCCCCTATTCCAAGTTTGGCAGCGGCGAAAACGGAGGCATGGCATGCAAACAGAAGCGCCGTGTATTCATCCTCCGCGAGGGTGAAATTCTTCCCGTACTCTTGACAATTCCTTCTGCATCGCTCAAGGAATTCACCAAGTATGTAACCCGACTGCTCCAGAAGGGCAAAAAGACCAACAGCGTGGTTACCAAGTTTGGACTCAAGAAGGCGCAGAACAGCACCGGCATTACTTACAGTCAGGTGGTATGCAGTGTGGATCGTGCGCTCTCTCCCGAGGAACAGAAATGCATCGCTGCTATGACCGAGCAGGTCAAGGCGTTTGCTGGACGTGTATCTGTCGAGGAAGCAGAATAATTTGGACAGGGGCGGCGGTACGCTGCCGCCCCTGTCTATGCTACAGGAGGACAATATGCAAGATTACAAGACAATCAGAAGCGTCGAAGAAATCGACGCATACATCGGAGATGCATCCGTGGTCGCATTCGACTTTGAGACGGCAGCGACCGGTGAATACAGAGACGAAGATATGAGCGCACTGGACGCACACAAAGCGGATATCGCTGGCATTTCCATTTCCGTGGCGGCAGGCACCGCCCGATACATACCGCTCCGACATCGCGTCGGACAGAATGCAGATGTGGAAACGGTCATGGCGTACCTGCGTTCCCGACTGTTCAATAGCAGCAAGATTGTAAAGATCGCCCACAACCTCTCATTTGAAGCAATGTTCCTGTACAAGTATGGCATCGTCATACAGGAGCCGGTATACGACACGATCGTGGCAGCGCAGCTGACGCTGAAGAATGATTATGAGTTCCGCGACCTTTCTGACAGCGGTCTGAAAACACTGGTGCCGTACCTTTACGGCGTGACGCTTCCTACCTTCGAAGAAGTGGTCAAGGGCAAGTTCTTCGACGAACTGGATCCCGACGAATGGAACACCTGCAGATACGCCTGCGCGGACAGCGACTGGACGCTGCAGCTATATCACACCTTCAACGAATGGTTTGACTATAACATTCCCCGCCACCGTTTCATCTGCGAGGAAATCGAAAGCCCCACTGCGGTGTACACCGGTATGATGAAATACAACGGCGTCGGCGTGGACGCAGCGCTCATGGAGAAAAAGCGTCTGGAGGCCGAGCAGAAGATCATGGAGCTGCGCGAAAAGGTACTTATGGTGACCGGCGATATCGACATAGGCACCAACTGCAGCACAGCAGCGTTCAAGGCGTTTCTGTATAAAACAGAAGGTCTTCCCGTACTGAAGACAACTGCAAAGTTCCAAGATGCAGCCGACGATCAAGCGATGCAGCTGCTCATGGCGTACTGCAAAAAGGCGCGTCCCGAACTGGTACCGTTCTTTGAAACGGTGCAGGAGCTTCGCAAGTGGGCAAAGATAAAAAGCACCTACATCGACGGATATCAAAAATGGATCAACAGCGCAACCGGCAGAATTCATCCCGACCTCATGCCGATGGGTACCGATACAGGCCGCTTCGCAGCAAGAAAACCCAATTTGCAGAATATGCCCCGCAAAGGCGGAGACCCCATCGGTGTCAGACAATTCATTGTAGCGACACCCGGTAGCAAGTTCCTTGACTTTGACTTCTCGCAGATTGAATTGCGTGTAGGCGCATTCTATTGCAGAGATGAAAAGATGATGGAAACATACCGCAGCGGCGGCGACATCCACGCCCAGACCACATCGGTCATTTTCAATATCCCGATCAGTGAGGCCGTGGATAAGGACAACCCCGATTACAAAGAGCGTCGCACCATCGCCAAGAATGTGAACTTCGGTACATTCTACGGCCTGTTCCCCAGAGGACTGCAGCAGACGCTAAAGTTCAAGGCGGGATTGGATAAGCCGGTATCGGACTGCGAGGCCATCATCGCAAACTTGAAGGCAGGTTATCCTGCGCTCACGGAATGGCAGCAGGCCACGATCAGACAGGCGCGACTGAACGGATACACAGAAACATCCTTCGGCAGACGCAGATATCTTCCCAACATCAATAACCGCGCCGACTGGGGCAAGCGCAGCTTCGCAGAGCGATGCAGTATGAACACGCCCATTCAAGGCACCGCAGCAGAAATTCTGAAGTTAGCCATGAAGAAGCTGATCGCAGAGTTGGCGACCCGTCCGTACATTCGCCCCATCCTTCAGATTCACGATGAATTGCTGTTCGAGGTGGATGAAGGCCACGAAGACGAAGCGATCCACATTATCCGCACCGCTATGGAGGCACAGCCCTTCGCAGAATTCGATATCCCGATTGTGGCCGAGGGAGAACACGGATACTGCTTCGGCAAGCTGGAAGGTCTGGAGGTGGAATGATGTATAGAAACAGTGAAGGATATGCGGATCCCACCGCAGGCGCGGCATTTTCAAATATCGGGCATGAGATTAGCGAAGAAAAACGCAGAGTTCGCAGTATTAAGCGCAGGCGCAAAGTGTATGTGGTATCAAAATTCGCTGGTGACATTCCAAACAATGTGAAGTTAGCCAGACGGTACTGCCGCTTTGCCGCATCGAAGAAATACATCCCGATTGCAAGTCATCTCATGTTCCCACAGTTTCTCAATGATAAGGATCCCAAGGAACGCGAACTTGGATTGTTATACGGATTGGCACTGCTGAAATGCTGCTATGAGGTGTGGTGCTTCGGTACAGACATCTCCGCAGGTATGAAGCAGGAAATCGAGGAGGCAAAACGACTGAATAAGCCCATCCGTTATTTCACCACAGATATGGAGGAAATTAAATGAAGCTACTGGACGAAGCTTTAAGATATGCAGCAGCGGGGATTCCAGTGTTTCCGCTTCACTGGGTAAAGCAGGACGGAAACTGCTCCTGCAGGCAGGGTGCGATGTGTACTGCCAAAGGCAAGCACCCGCGCATCAAGAACTGGAATGATGAAGCAACGACCGATGCAGCAAAGATCAAGGCATGGTGGGAAAAAGCACCCTCGGCAAACATCGGTATTCCGATGGGTGAAAAAAGCGGCCTCGTTGCCTTGGATGTAGATACCCGCCACGGCGGTGAAAGCAGTCTGGCAATGCTCATGGATGAGTTTGAAATCTTGCCAGATACGATCACGGCAACGACTGGAGGTGGCGGCAAGCATTATATCTTTAAGTACACAGAGGAACTGGCGCTGAAAAATGTGGTTGGCTTCCGTGACGGCCTCGACATCCGCACACAGGGCGGCATGATCGTTGCGGCACCCAGCATCCATCATAGCGGCAAGCAGTATGCGTGGGACAGCGGCAAGTCGCCCTTCGATATGCAGGCAGCGGACATGCCCGCTTGGCTGGTGGAGGAAATCCGCAAGGTAGGCACCAAGCTCACAGTTAGAAAGAAAGCAGCAGATCCTGCTCCCCGCAAGAAGATCTCCGAAGGCGGTCGCAACAATCATCTGACCTCGCTGGCAGGTGCGCTGCGCCGCAAAGGCATCGGTGAAGAAGGCATCATTGCAACACTACGCGCCGAGAACAGAGATCGGCTCCACCCGCCACTGGACGATGAAACGGTGGTGGCGATTGCCAAGAGCATCACCCGATATCAGCCCGAAGCAGAGAGCATGGAATACAAGCTGACCGATGTTGGCAATGCAGAGCGCTTTGCGGCCATGTTCAAGGATCAAGTCAAATACTGCACCATCTACAAGAAATGGTTTATCTGGAACGGCAAGCGTTGGGAGCAGGATGACACCGGCAAGATTATCACATACGCGATTGAATGCGTCCGCAATATCATCCACGACGCAGACCTGCTTCCCGATGGCGATCGGCGCAAGGCTATGATTCAGCATTCGCTGAAATCGGAATCCAATAGCCGATTGAAGGCACTTCTGGATATCGCATCTGGAATGCCAGAAATCACTGTAAATAGCGGTGATCTGGATAGGGATCCGTGGTTGCTTAACTGTCAGAATGGCACGATTGACCTGCGAACAGGAAAACTGCAGTCCCACGATCCCAAGGATTTCATTACAAGGATCTGTTCAGCAAATTACAATCCAAACTGCCAGATTCCGCTTTGGACGCAGCTGCTGGATAAGATAAGTGGTGGAAACGAAGCTGTTAAGCGATATATACAGAGGGCTTTTGGCTATGCGCTTTCTGGCGATATTTCAGAACAGGTTATGTTCCTTTTGTATGGCACCGGCAGCAACGGCAAAAGCACGATGCTGAATATCTTCTCGGCGCTGTTGGATGGATATGCGCAAAGCACATCCTCCGACACATTCATGCAGAAGAAGAACGAGTCTGTCAATAACGACATTGCCCGTTTGAAGGGTGCGCGTTTCGTCTCTGCAATTGAGATGGAGGAAGGCAAGCGTATGGCAGAATCGCTGATCAAATCCATGACTGGCGGCGATAAGTTAGTAACACGCTTCCTGTACGGCGAATTCTTCGAGTATGTTCCACAATTCAAGGTCTTCCTTGCCGTTAATCACAGACCCGATATCCGTGATACAACCCATTCTATCTGGCGTCGTATTAGGGTCATGGAATTTACTAATACATTTACCGAGCAGGAGCGGGATAAGAACTTCCCCGCAAAGATCATGGCAACAGAAATGCCGGGGATTCTGGCATGGGCTGTGCAAGGCTGTCTACTGTGGCAGCAAGAAGGTATTGTTGCCCCCGATAAGGTTAGAGAATCGACGGAGGCATACCGTGAGGATATGGATTCTTTTTCCCACTTCTTTACCGAATGCTGCGTAGCGCGTGATGGAGCAAGAGTAACAAATAAAATGCTTCGCGCAAAGTACGATGAGTGGTGCGCCGAAAACGGTGAATGGAGTTTGAAGCAGAGACCATTCAGTCAGAAGTTACAGGAACGCGGATTCGAAAGACGAAATAGCGCCCCCAACGGAGCTGCCGAATGGCATGGCTTCACTCTTCGCGGTGAGGCGACAAGGCTTTGATACTGACTCAGTTTGAGCGAAATTTGGGGTAACTTTTTCTATTATTCTTTCTTATGCGACTTTTACCATAAAAAGAATCAGTAAGGATAAGTACTCAGTAAATTACAAGAACCCTTTCAAATGGTGATTATTGAAGGGGTTATCGGGGGAAACAAAATGAAGGAATCGCAGCTGATACAAAACATACGGAAATACCTCGCAACCCTTCCAGAATGCTTCTTCTGGAAGGAACACGGTGGCCAGTACGGCACCGCAGGTATTCCCGATATCATCGTCTGTTACAAAGGACGGTTTATCGCGCTGGAGGCGAAGGTCGGCAGAAACCAGCCGACCCGACTACAGGCAGCGACCATCGAGCAGATCAGACGCGCAGGCGGCATCGCCTGTATCGTCCGATCGGTGGATGAAGTCAAATCTATCATAAACAACACGGAGGAATTACCGATGAGCAAAAAAAGAGATGATGCCATTTGCATTAATGGCGAAAAGTACAGCGCATGCTTCGCATTCAGAGATGGCAAATGCGACTGCATGACCGAGACGGATATTAAGGACGGCATCTGCCCGTTTTATAAGACGAAGGCACAGGCGCAGCAGGGCAGCGCAACCGCACTTGGGCATTTGCTCCTGCAAGGGCGCTTGGACTTGGTCAGAAAATACGGCAGCCATCGCTTTATCGACGAAGGGGATGATGGTAATGCAGGAAATGACAGCAATTGAGAATATCGCAAATGCGATTGTGATATGCGCCGCCAAGGACTACCGCAGAGCGCTTCGGCGTTTGAAGAAAGACCCCGAAAATAAAAAAGCTCTCTCCTGCAAGGCAGAAGTCGAGGAATTCTTCCATTCTGGATGGTTTACCTTACTTACCCACGCTGACGGCGATTACATTTTAGAACAATTGAGATTGGAGTGATATAATGGCGGCAAAACAGTTTCTTGAAGGAATCAGAAATATGCGGATGGCGATTGATAGCAAAAAAGCGAAAATAACCGTCCTGCGCGAAATTGCCACCAACACTTCTGCCCATCTGACTGGAATGCCGCACAATCCCAGCTCTGAAAAATCGCCAATGGCAAATGCCGTTTGCAAGATAGCGGATTTGGAGCGCGAGATTGCGGATTTAGAGCAGAAACGGCAGACGGCAATTGACACTCTGTGCGAAATGGAAGATAGCGCACTTTGTACAGTCTTAATTAAGCGGTATGTGCAAGAAAAACCTTGGGAAGATATTTCTGCAGAAATGCGGTGTAGCAGATCGCGGGCATTTTACCTGCACAACAATGCAATAGCAGCATTAGATCAGCTTTTATATGCGGGATAAAAGTCGGTTCTAAATTGGACTGTTTTGGACGCCCGTGGACTGTTTTGGACGCGCCACCTATGATATCATTATAATGGACACAGAGAATACAGAAACGGCCTCCACAGGGACATCCCTGCGGGGGCTTTTCTATTGGAGGAAATATGGGATACAGGAAAGTCACCTATACAGAGCAGCTATGGTACATCATCAAATACAAGCTGCAGCATGTGTTCTGCAGAAGGAAGTGATCACATGCCAAGGAAGCCCAAGACACCATGCAGATACCCCGGCTGTCCAGAGCTATGCGAGGGATCATACTGCGAGAAGCACCAGCCCCTTATAGACCATGATTACAACACCCGCCACAGGGACAGAGAAGCCAGCCGCTTCTACTCCTCCGACAGATGGAGGAAGCTACGCGCGGCCAAGCTGTCCCGCAACCCCTTGTGTGAGGAATGTGTGCGGCAAGGCAAGACAACAGCTGCCACCATGGTCGACCATATACAGCCGATCAAACAAGGCGGTCGTGCATTGGATATGGATAACCTGCAGAGTCTGTGCTGGAGCTGCCACAGCGCCAAATCCATCAAGGAAGGCAGTCGCTTCGGTAAGCGATGACGGAGGCAGGGGCGGTCTGAATCTCTACAGCTTTTCAATACCGAGACGGGCGCGGGGTCACGCGCGGAAAATCGGGAAATCAAGAAGGGGTATAGCCCCCGAAATCAAGATTTTCGAGAAATCAAGTTCGAAAAGGAGGTGCGGCAGATGGCAAACGGCCACGGTGGCGCTCGCCCCGGCGCAGGGCGAAAAAAGAAGGCGCTATCAGAAAAGCTGGTGGATGGTAACCCCGGCAAGGCACCACTGACCAAAATTCAGTTTGGATTGCAAGATAACGGACTTGCGGGTGAAGACATGCCACCCATCGCAGAATACTTAACGCAGGTCACGAAGAACAGCAACCAGAATCTCACACCGCAGATTTATGCGGATACATGGAAATGGCTCAACGATCGTGGCTGCGCTCACCTCGTAAAGAAGGAACTGATCGAGCAGTACGCGCTGTATGTAACCCGCTGGATACAGTGCGAGGAAGGCATCAACCAGTACGGCTTGTTAGCAAAGCATCCGACAACGCAGATGCCGATCGCCAGCCCGTATGTCAGCATGGGTCTGAACTTTTTGAAGCAGGCCAATGTGCTGTGGTTGCAGATATACCAGATCGTCAAGGAGAACTGCGAAACCCCGCTGAGCAGCAGCAATCCCAACGATGATCTCATGGAACGGCTGCTCGGATAAAAACATACAGGAGGATCATAAATGAACATTCAACAGGTATCCGTCGATAAGCTGAAGGCGGCGGCATACAATCCCCGCAAGCAGCTGAAACCCGGCGATGCGGAATATGAAAAACTTAAGCGCAGCATTACAGAGTTCGGCTATGTGGAGCCGGTTATCTGGAATAAGACCACCGGCAATGTGGTCGGCGGCCACCAGCGATTGCAGGTGCTAAAAGATCTCGGACATACCGAGGTTGCCTGCGTCATCGTGGAGCTGGACGAAAAGCGTGAAAAGGCGCTCAATGTAGCGCTGAACAAAATTCAAGGTGAATGGGATAAGGATAAGTTGGCAGCATTGCTCACTGAGCTGGACGGTAGCGAATTCGATGTAACCCTCACAGGTTTTGAAGCTGCAGAGATCGATGAACTCATGAACGCTTTTTATTCCAAGGAAGCGGTTCAGGATGATTTCGATGTGGACGAAGAACACAAAGAGATCAAGGCCAAGGGCGCGATTACAAAGATCGGCGATATCTGGAAGTTGGGTGTTCACCGTCTCATGTGCGGTGACAGCACCAGCAGCGCTGACTTCGCAAAGCTCATGAACGGCAACAGAGCGCAGATGAGTGTAACATCACCTCCCTACGGCGTAGGCAAGGATTACGAAACCAAGGGCATCGACCCGTGGTTTGATACCATGCGTCCCGTGATCGAAAACCTCACCAAATACGCAGGCATCGTCTGCTGGAACCTTGGCGACCTATACTCCACTGGCACACAGTTCATCGAACCCACCAGCGTGTATAGCGTGGACATGTTCAGCAAGTGCGGATTCCGTCCCATTTGGATTCGCATTTGGAAAAAGCAAGGCATGAACTTCGGTGTCGGACCCTATCACTTGGTTACCAACAAACCCGTGCAGCAGTACGAATACATCAGCGCATTCAGCCGCAACGGTGATGTGGAATACAACGATCAAGAATACATGTGGCTGTCTGCTTTCGCAGGTCACGCGTACAAGTTCGTAAAGCGACTGACCAAGGAGGAACGAAAGAACTGGGGCTACGCTGGTATCTGGGAGATGAACACGGTACGCGCCAATAAGGATCACCCGGCCATGTTCCCTGTGGAGCTGCCGTGGCGATGCATCAAAATGCACTCCGATCGTGGCGACATCGTGGTAGAACCTTTCAGCGGCAGCGGCACCACCATCATTGCATGTGAGCAGTCGGAGCGCGTCTGCTATGCAATGGAGCGCAGCCCCGAATATTGCGACCTTGCGGTAAAACGCTGGGAACAGTTCACTGGACAGAAGGCCGAGAGGATCACCTCGGATGGCCAAGGTTGAGCAGCAGGAACTGTATCGCTTACAAGCGCTCCCGCTCGATGAGAAAATAGCCATCGCGCAGAAGACAATCCGCGAGTTCGTGGAACACTTCGGCGTCGATGGCATTTACATTTCGTTCAGCGGCGGCAAAGACAGCACCGTGCTGATACACCTATGTCGCCAGCTATACCCAGACCTCGTCGGGCTGTACAGCGACACAGGATTGGAGTTCCCAGAGATACGCGATTTCGTTCAGACCTTCGATAATATCACAATCGTCACTCCGAAGATGCACCACAGAGAGATGCTGAAAAAGTGCGGATACCCTGTGGTGTCAAAGGAGCAGGCCGAATGGATATACCGCATTCGCAGCGGCACCAGCAGCGGCGCGATACAGAAAGCGTTCTACGGTCTAAACCCCGATGGCACACCCACCCGATTTAAGTTATCGGAGCAATGGAAATACCTGCTGAACGCGCCATTCAATATTGGGTCTGGCTGCTGCAAGGAAATGAAGCTCAAGCCCATCGCGGAATATGTAAAGAAGACCGGCCGTGTCCCGATCATGGGAACAACAGCCTCGGAGTCAGCTTTACGCGCCCAGAAATTCATGCAGTACGGATTTTATAATTTGGAAGGCAAAAAGGCACAATGCACCCCATGAGCATCTGGACAGATGACGATGTGTGGGAATACATTCGTCGCTTCAACCTTCCATACTGCAAGATATACGACATGGGCTACGATCGCACCGGCTGCGTGTTCTGCATGTTCGGAGCGCATCTGGATAAGGAGCCAAACCGTTTCCAAAAGCTGCAGCGCACACACCCAGACCTGTGGCGGTACTGCATGAAGCCATACGACGATGGTGGATTGGGACTGCGCGAGGTGCTGGAATTCATGGGCATACCATACGAGAACTACTTACTGGAGGAAGAATAACATGTTTGAAAAAGTAAACCCCGCGCACCCCGATAAGATCGCGGATCGCATCGCAGGAGCGCTTGTAGACTTGGCATACACACAGGAAAAGAACCCGAAGATCTCTGTGGAGGTTTTGATCGGCCATGGCATCTGCCACATCGTTGCAGAGACATCTACCCACTTGGGCCTGGAGGATGTACAGGAAATCGTCAGCAGGATCGCAGGCGACGGCATCGCAGTCGATTATCAAGAAGTGCCGCAGGATCCTATTCTGGCAGGTAACCAGTCAAAGCATAAGCATAAGCAGAGAATACACAAACGGTCAGCCCGGAAACAAGCCCGGCTGGAATAAGAAGGAGGCATAACATGGCACCGAAAAGGAAAGTACGCGAAATACCCAGCACGATGGTCTTTGATCTCGGTACGCTGACGGAAGTCAAAAAGACGAAGGTTGCGGCATACGCTCGTGTGTCCACGGAAAAAGAAGAACAGGAAGACAGCTTCGAAAGACAGGTCGAGTATTACACAACAAAGATCAAATCGAATCTGGAGTGGGACTTCGTAGGCATCTACGCAGACCCTGGTATCACAGGCACCAGAGCGGAAAAGCGACCTGAATTCATGCGCATGATCGCAGACTGCCGTGCAGGTAAAATCGAAAAGGTACTGGTCAAGTCGATCAGCCGCTTCGCACGAAACACCGTCGACTCATTAAACTACATTCGAGAATTACGCGATCTCGGCATATCGGTGTGCTTCGAGAATGAGAACATCGATACAATGACACCCGGCGGTGAGGTGCTCATCACCATCCTCTCAGCCATGGCGGAGCAGGAGTCACGAACCATGTCCACCAACATCAAGTGGAGTTACCAGAAGAAATTTCAGAACGGCGAAGTGGTGCTGAACACGGGTTTGATGCTCGGCTACAAAAAGGTTGGCAAGGACGCGGAAGGACACTTCATCTACGACATCGAGGAATCGGAAGCGGAAATCGTGCGACGTATCTTCCGCGAGTACATCGCAGGCACCACGGTCACACAGATATGCAGAGGATTAGAAGCTGACGGCATTAAGACAAAGTTGGGTAAAACAAGATGGCGCACAAACGTGATTCTCAGTATCTTATCAAACGAAAAATACACAGGAAATGCCATTCTAGGAAAAACATTTAAGCCAGACGTGCTGACTAAATACAGACAGAAAAACACAGGGCAAGCTCCGATGTACTATGTGGAAGATACACATCCGGCGATTATCGATAAGGAAATGTGGGATCTGGCTCGCAGAGAGGAACAGCGCAGAAAAGAATTCGGTGAGCATTCGGTCGGTGCTGGACGCTACAGCAGCAAATACTCCTTTAGCGGGCTGCTCATCTGCGGGCACTGCGGCCACACACTGCGCAGACAGATGCGTACCGTCGGCAGCGGGAAACGCGTACCCAGCTGGGGATGTACACTGCGCCTTTCAAAAGGACGACACACGTGTCCAGATTCGAGAAACGTCAATGAGGATGAGCTACTCGAAGCATATCTGAGAGCACTGAATAAAGTGGCAGGCAGCATGGATGACTATCTCACGATGATCAGAGAAAATTGCACGATGGTGCTTACCCCGAAGAAGAAACGCGAACTGGCGGATATTGAGCAGGCTATCATCGATGTACAGGAAGCTGTGTTGGAATTGCATAAGCAGAAGAAAAACGGATTGCTCACACCAGCAGCGTTCAATAAGGAATTATGCATCCACAAGCAGAAGCTGGACGAATTGCAGGAACGGCAGAAGGTACTCTACGAACAGCAAGGTAACACACTGGCGGTAGAATACTGGCTCAACCAATTCCAAGATGCCACAGACCGCAAGGATGAAGCAGCAGCGGAACCAACGGTCATCAAAACGCTGGTGGAAAAGATGATCGTTAACAACGAAACCATGACGGTGGACATCCACTTCAAATGCGGCGTGGTGATCAGAGAAGTATTGAAATAAACAGGAAGCCCTCGGCAGTAAGAATGATATGCACCCCAAAAGTTAGACACTTTTGGGGTGCATATTTTTATGGGTAAATTAGAAAGAAAAAACAGATGTTATAGCGCAGAATTCAAAATAGGTGTTATAATGGATATGCGTGAACACCATTTGGGTTATTGTGAAACGGTACGAAAGTATTGGGATCTTACAACAGGTCAAGCAGAAAACTACAAGAACATAGTCAAACGGTGGGAGCGTATATTTCTGGAAGAAGGAGCCGAGGGTCTTATGAAAGAAAGACGAGGCAGAGCTGGTGCCGCCAGTGGCACGAAGAAAGGCAGACCACCGAAGCTGGATCGTAAGGTTGAAGAGGATCTTATTGCCGAAAATCAGCGACTTCGTATGGAGATAGAATACATAAAAAAACTGAGTGCCTTAGTTCTTGCGGAAGAGCAAAAGAGCGGGAAAAGGCGCTAATTGTCTCTGAACTAAGGCAAAGATATCCGTTGAAAGACTTGCTAAAGCTATCCGGTATTGCAAGAAGCACATACTATTACCACATTAAGCAGCAGGACAAGGATAAGTACGCAGGCGAGAAAGCAGATATTGTAGATATTTTTGATAAGAACAAGGGTATTTACGGATACCGCAGGATAACAGAGCAACTCAAAAAGAAAGGCTATTCCATAAACCACAAAACAGTATTAA